>Ga0180435_10001338_pt1 | contig 25755 bp, 45 predicted proteins | sample SS_ome_3_FD_132467 | JGI IMG/M metagenome (GOLD analysis project Ga0180435, IMG submission 132467) | Hypersaline lake sediment archaeal communities from the Salton Sea, California, USA - SS_3_S_1 metaG | ecosystem: Environmental > Aquatic > Non-marine Saline and Alkaline > Hypersaline >... | reverse complement strand
GGCTATCACGACCAGCCGTAAGTGGCAGGCCATGCAGGACGCCGTCCACAGCCGTGGTTTTGCGCTTCTGAAGCTGGCGGATATCGAGCTTCAGCATCAGAAGTCAATCGGAATGTCGTCCCGATGAAGGTATTCAGGACAGCAGAGGAATCGTTGGAGATCATCGTCACGGCAGTAGCGATTGTTGTGGCTCTGCTGGCTCTGATTGTAGCAATTAGTTAGAATAAAGAACAGCCGTACTCACTTCGGGTACGGTGTACACAACGACACCTAGCAAGTAAAGCACTAGTCATGACTTTCGAGTACAAGCCGTCTGATCCGAACATCGCCAGCCGTGCCGCCCAGGGTGGTACTGGCTCCCGCTTTGACAACGCCCTGGAAACCCCCATTGGCGTTTGGGTTCCTGCCGAGGGTAAGAACCGAGTCCGCATCCTCCCCCGCACCTGGGGCGACGACGAGGGCCCCGCACACTGGGGCTACGAGGTCGCGATCCACTACAGCATTGGGCCTGACAAGGGTTCTTTCCTGTGCAACCAGACGATGAAGGGTGAGAAGTGCCCTGTGTGCGAAGAGCGGGCACGTCTCAGTCGCCTTGGTGACGAGGAAGGTGCCAAGGAACTGCGCGTCAGCCGTGCCGTTGTCGTCTACATCGTTGACCGCGATAAGCCTCAGGACAGTCCGAAGCTGTGGAAGATGCCAATGTCCATCTTCCGCGACATCTGTGACCTGAGCTTCTCTGGTAACAGCGTTCTGGCGATTGATCACCCCATCGAGGGGTTTGACATCGACTTCCGTCGTGCTGGTCAGGGTCTCATGACGAAGTACTCCGGCCTTCAGATTGCGCGTGACGCGAGCCCGGCCATGGACAGCCCTGACGAGCTGGAGCGCGTGCTCCGGGTTATCTCCGAGAACCCCGTCCCGAAGGCTTTCAACTGGAAGGACTACGACTACATCTCCCGCGTCTTCGGGGGCGCTGTTGAGCAGACTGAGCCGTATACCGGCCAGAACTCCGAGCCCAGCAACGACGCTTTTGCTGACGCCGTCAGCCGCGCCTTCGGGGGCTGAGCTAGATGGCGGCCAAGGCAAAGGCCGCAGCTAAGGAGAGCGTCCCGTCCATCTACGGGACGCTCTCTCCTCGCTGCGAGGAGGTTATCCCCACTGGCTGTACGATGCTTGACTGCGTCATCGGCGGTGGGTGGCCTGTTGGCAGGATGTCGAATCTGGTTGGCAACAAGTCCAGCGGTAAGACTCTCCTGGCTATCGAGGCTGCAACGAACTTCATGGAGAAGTACCCAGACGGGCGCGTTATCTACTTCGAGGCGGAATCCGCTTTCGATTCGGAATACGCAGCAAGTCTTGGGCTGCCCCTTGAGAGCGTCGCGTTCCCCTCTGTGAACACCGTCGAGGACGTGTTTGACGCGATGCAGCCCCTGTACGAGGAGAAGGTTCCGACATTCGTCGTGATCGACTCCCTCGACAGCCTATCTGACGAGGCTGAGGCGGACAGGGACATCCGTGCGGGTACTTATGGTGCCACCAAGCAGAAGAAGCTCTCCGAGCTTTTCCGCCGTGATGTACGTAAGATGACCAAGAGCAACGTCACCCTGCTGATCGTCTCGCAAATCAGGGACAACATCGGGGTGTCGTTTGGCGACAAGCACACACGTTCAGGCGGGAAGTCGATCGACTTCTATGCTTCGACTATCGTGTGGCTCGCGCACATTGGCAAGATCAAGCGTACAATCCGTGGCATCGACAGGACTGTCGGCGTGAAGGTCAAGGCATCAGTCAAGAAGAACAAGGTTGCAGCGCCCTTCCGTGACGCGGAGTACGAGTTGTACTTCGGCTATGGTACGGAGGAGCTAACGTCTTGCGCGAAGTGGCTGAAGAAGACTCTGAAGGATTCCGAGGTCAAGGTTCTCGACGAGAAGCTACCTGAGGGCGTTGATCTCAAGTACCTCTGCACGGGCTTCAACGCCTACGATCTCGAAGCGGATAGCTACGCGGCTGCGATGGAGGTTGTAAAACCGTTCACGATAAGCTGCTGGAACGCTATCGAGGACACGTTCGCCCCTAAACGTAAGAAGTACCGGGGCTAAGTTCGGGGATGGGGGCGGCTCTATTAACCAACATGTCGTCGGGTAGAGTCGCCCCCTCTTTCTAAAGTAGAACAATGGCACTGAAGAAAGCGGCCAAGGCATTCAGAGAGAAGTATGGTGAGGTTCTTGGTAGGCGTCTCGATACGGCGCAGTACATCAAGCACCCGCGCCGACTTCTCAACGTCGTGTGGGGTAGGTCCAGGAAGGTGGCGATTGAGGCCATGTGCCTCTCGTGCCTTGGCGAGCACCAACTGACGAAGGTTGCCGAATGCACTTGCGATACATGCCCGCTCTGGTGCGTGCGTCCTGGAGCCAAGCCCGGCGATAGGCCTTCCTGGGCCCCGGACAAGCAGGATGTCATTGATGCGCTGGAGGGGGAGTGATGCGGTTCTATTTCGATCCGGGCGATATCTCCATGCTCCCTACCGGTGGCTTCGTTGGTGTGGATCCAGGCCGCTCATCCGGTGGTATTGCGTATATCGGGCCTGGGGATGCGCCCAAGCTGGGCTGGTGTCGCAAGATCTCGGACATGACCGACCAAGACCTGTGGCACGTCTTCGCGGCTGTCGGTAGGCTACAGCCCTCTCACGCGGTGCTTGAGAAGGTGTCTGCCATGCCTGGGCAAGGCGTGTCAAGCACGTTCAAGTTTGGGGCTAGCTTTGGCGAGTTGAAGATGGCCCTTACAGCGATTGGCGTCCCGTTCACGCTGGTTACCCCCGCCACATGGCAGAAAAGCATGAAATGCCTCTCGAAGGGGGACAAGAACGTGACTAAGAGTAGGGCACAGCAGCTGTATCCGAAGGCTAACGTGACACACGCCACAGCCGACGCTCTGCTGATTGCCACCTACGCTAAGACCCTACACTACATCTGATACCCATGAACTTCGACGAGTACCAGAAACTAGCGATCGAGACAGCCTCCCCAGCCAACAACGCTACCATGCAGGTGGCCGACTTCTACGTCTACCCTGGTTCTGAGGTAGCGAAGTCAGATATGGCAGGCGTGCTTCGTATGCACTATGGCGCGATGGGGCTGTGCTCTGAGGCAGGCGAAGTTGCTGGCAAAGTCAAGAAGATCATGCGTGATGACCTCTGTAATCCAGACGCGAAAACCGTGGATGCTCTAGCTTCTGAGGTTGGCGACGTGCTTTGGTACGTCGCGTATATCTGCGACGTTATTGGAATTGACATGAGCGAGGTTGCGAGCCGCAACCTCTTCAAGCTGCGGCAGCGCGCCTCGCGTGGCACGCTGACCGGCAGCGGGGATCAGAGGTAGAGTGCTGAGGATCGCAAGGAAGCTGGCCGAGAGGGCCGAGTCCAGGTTCAAGCATGGAGCTGTGATCGCGAAGGGAAACCGGGTGCTTGGCTGCGGCATCTGCGACAGCACCAAGACGCACCCGAGGTGGGGGTCTGGCCCTATCTGCTCCATCCACGCAGAGGCTGCTGCCATCCGCGATGCACTTAGCCGTGGAATCGACATTGCGAGGGCTACGATCTACGTTGCCAGACACGGTCGATGCAGCCACATCTCCCGCCCGTGCCCGGACTGCATGGAACTCATCATTTCACATAACCTAAAGGCTGTCGTGTACACTACTGCTGATGGCGGCCACAAGATGGAGAAGCTACGATGACTGAAGAAACCCTACCCGATGGCGTCCAGGAGGTGCCTGTCGTTGACGACCTGACCCCCGAGCAGGAGGCTGAGCAGACTATTCGTAGCCACAAGGCCGCGTTCTACGAGGGCTTCGAGGTCGGCAGGAACGCCGTTCGGAATAGCGTCGTAACCAACGCTGAGACTTCGTGGCAGGAGTCGCAGATCTACAAGGTTATCCAGGGGGCTGTTGATGTGTACCTTCAGCACATGAGGGAGAAGGAGGGCTCCGAGTAATGATCGTTGTAATCAGCGATCTACACCTGACTGCCCAGCCACTCGATGAGTACCGCTGGGCAGTCATGTACCGTCTCCGAGACGAGGTCAACGCACGCGACGACGTTGACGAAGTGTGGTGCCTCGGAGACATCACAGACGCCAAGGACAAGCACCCATCCGCGCTGGTAAACCGGCTTGTGGGCTGGGTACTGTCGTTTGACGTTCCAGTGCGTATCCTGAAGGGTAACCACGACTACATCAACGGCGAGATGCCGTTCTTCAAGTTCCTCGATAGTTTTGAGGATATCTACTACTACACAGAGCCGACCCTGGAGGACACTCCGGCTGGCCGCGTCCTGTGGCTACCTCACACGAGGACGGCTGTAGAGGACTGGGCCAAGCAGAGCCTAAAGGGCGTGGACATTGTCCTGACGCACCAGAGCTACGACGGGGCCATGGCCGCAAACGGCTTCAAGCTGGAGTCGAAGCTGACGCCGCGCTACTTCAGTAAGCGAGGCTTCAATGGGGTCGTGCTGTCCGGCGACATTCACACGCCGCAGGCTATCGGTGATGTCACCTACGTCGGAACTCAATACCCGGTGGTCTTCGGGGATACGTATTCCCCGCGATACCTTGAGGTGCATGGCTCTGGTAGTGATGTCGAGGTTCGGCCAGTGCCCGTGGATTCGATCAGGAAGATGGTCGTACAGATGACGACGCTTGAGGATCTACCCAAGCTAAGGGCTGGCGACCAGATCAAGGTCGTCTACAACCTCGAAAGGTCGGAGATCGGACGCTGGGACGAGATCTGCAACGATGTTCGTACGTGCGTCGAGTTCGCAGGTGCCGTGCTTCGCGGGATGGAGTGTAAGTTCACCGACGTGAACCACAAGCAGGGTACGGCCCATCGATACTCTAAGGACGCCAAGTCAAGCAGCGACATCGTGCGTTCCTTCATCATGAGCGTTGGTCTTGGGCAAGAGGACGAGCGATACGCTCTCAAGTTCACCAATGACAAGGGATGAGGCTATAAAGTCGGCGCAGCAGGCACTAGATGCGTGTGGTGAGCTTGTGCCTGCAATGCAGAAGTTTAGGCGTAAACTTGTAGGCGCTGGATTCACGACTGACGAGATCGCCCACATCATGGGCGTGGTTATCCTGCAGATCATGACACCACGATGCGACTGAACCACATCGAGGCCGAGGGCTTCAAGGCGTTTCGACAACCAACCGGGCTGGCTTTCGACGAGGAGGCTGGCCTGTGGTTCGTTCAGGGCAGAAACCTGGACTCCCCCGCCCTAGGAGCCAACGGGGCCGGAAAGTCAACGCTATGGGACGCCCTTTGCTGGTGTCTGTACGGCAAGACTGTCCGGGGCACATACGGTTCTGCCGTATCCAGCTGGGGAGGGGACGGACACTCCCGGGTCACGCTGTCGATCGAGGTCGGGGGTCGCGGGCACATCATCGAGAGAACCAGGAAACCCAACGCCCTGATCCTAGACGGCGACACGGTGGTGCAATCCGACGTGGACTCGCTACTGGAGATGAACTATGAGGCGTTTCTAAACACGACGATCTTCGGTCAGTTCAACTCCCAGTTCGCGGACAAGACGCCAGCACAGCGGCTGGACGCCCTTAGCTCCGCGCTGTGTCTCGACGTCTGGGATACGTACTCTGCCGCGTCCAAGGATGACGTACGCGAGACCGAGCGTCGGCTCGTGGCTCTTGAGGCTGATCTCTCCTCCGCCAGGGCCGTCCAGGACAGCCGGGTGGCAGATCTGCGCGATATGCGTCAGCGTGACGACGAGTGGCTTGAGGGCGTCCAGAACGACAGGGAGCGCCTAGAGCGGAGGCTTGGGGTAAAGCGTGCGGAAATGGAGGCCCTGAGTTCGGAGCTTGCGCGGGCCCGAAACGAGGTCCGCGAGAAGAGGTCCGAGGAGGCAGACTGCCGCCGACTCCTTGCTAGTGCAAAGCTGGCGCTCGACAATACAAACGCCGCAATCCTACAGACACGCACGGATCTCCGCAACAAGCGTGAGAACCTGACCTCCATCCAGGCCAAGATCGAGGGCATGAGGTCCTCCGAGGGGGCCTGCCCGGGGTGCCTTCAACCAATCACGGAGGCCGCCCGCGAGCACTTCTGCGCGGAGGGCGCCCTAGCGGCCCAAAAGACAGGCGAATATATCGCAAAACTTGAGTCCAAGCTCCAGGACGACCTGGAAGACCTGGAGACGCTCAAGTCGTCTGTTTTGGATGCAGAACGTCGATTATCGCGTACTGGTAAAGAAGCGGCGGGGCTATCCGCGACCGTCGCATCACTGCCCCGTGAGATCGAGATGGCGGAGAGGGCGTATTCAGAGGTCGTTTCTGACCTTGAGAACCTTGAAATGGGGACTTCACCCTATATGGACATGATCCGCCAGGAGGAGGAGAGGATCCATGAGGGTGACGTCGCTATCGCCGAGCTTGAGGAAGCCCGCGACGCCGTAGCAACAGCTTTGGAGATAGCGAAGCCGTGGCCCAAGAGGTTCAGGCAGATTCGTCTTTGGCTGCTGGAAGAGGCGGTTGATGAGCTTTCTGCGCTGACATCTTCCGCCCTTTCGCAACTCGGCCTGTCTGGCTGGGAGATCGAATACAGGCTTGAGAAGGAGAATTCGGCAGGTAAAGTAACACGAAGTTTCGAGATTCTGGTAAGATGTGACGCAACAGACGGATATGTCCCGTGGACATCTTGGTCTGGCGGTGAGACGCAGCGCCTTCGTCTTGCCATATCAATTGCGTTGAGTACTCTACTGCGAAGCAGGATGTCTAATCCCCCGTCAATCGAAGTCTGGGATGAGCCCACGACGCATCTGAACGCAGATGGCGTGGATGACCTGATTCGTCTGCTTGGGGATAGGGCACAGTCAAGGCCTGTGTATCTCGTGGATCACAGGGCTCTGGACCAGGGTATCTTCTCAGGCACTGTCACGGTAACCAAGAGTGATGGGCTTTGTACAATCACCAGATCCTAGATTAGACGTGCTCTGGGCACCGATGGCGGCCATGCTTGGGCAGCTATCGCTAGTTGGTAAGCGCCCTATCCGTGCAGAGGATCATGTTTTACGAGAGCAGGATAGCGGTCTTTACATCAACATCGACGGTGGCAAGCTGTGCTGGTGCCATGAGCCTGAGTGCGCCACGCTCATGGCTCGCGATGACGCCAAGGAGCTTGCCCAGTACTTCATGTTCAAGGCCCACCAGATTGGCATCGAGAGCATCGTCCACTACGACGCTGTGGATCCAACCCTGACAACTCCTGACTACATGCCAGAGGATCTGGACGGGGAGCCAGAGAAGTGAGCGATCTATACATGGATGACTTCGAGGAGATCGAAGAGATTCACGTTCTATACACTGATGGCGGGGAGATCGAGGCCCGCTATCGTTTCCTGGGCGACGATGTCTGGGATTGGGTTTCTCTTGACGAGTACAGCGGCAGGCGTAAACGTCTGACGCAGTCTGCGATCGTGGAGTACATTGAGGATGCGCTGGGTGTTCCCGTTGCAAACGACTGCAATGTCACTCTCACGTGGGTTGACGATATTGATGAGTGAGAAGCCCAAGAGGGAGCGCCGAGACGTGTCTATAGAGCCATACTCCGCGCCTATAGCAAGGACAGGACGCCGGATGGATCTACCATTCATGGCGCCTATCCGGCGTGCTCCAGGGTCTCACCCTGTGTTCGGCTCCAATCCAGCGGCAGAGCTAGATGAGCACCTTCTGGCGAACATCCGAGCGGTGTGTCAGGGTGATGTCTCTCCGTCGTACAGCACAATAGCGGCGCGTGTCGGCGTTACGGAGGGTACGCTACAGCGGTGGCTAGATGAGTACCCGGCGCTTGCTGGTCAGATCGCGTCGTGGCGGGCCGACGGGCTGGCTGCGCTACGTAGGCGAGCTGCCGAGTTGGCTATGGAGGGCAACCCGCAGCTGCTGAAGATGCTCCTCGAAAAGCGCGATCCAGACTTCCGTGACGATCCTCGCGATGGCTTCTCCAGCGGAGCTGAGAGCGACGGAACCGCACCAGACCCCAGTTTCCTCTAACTCTCGCCAGCTTGCTGCAGCCGCCTTGAGCGCCTAGCGATAGCCATGCACCTCATCACGCTAATTCTGGGCAACACGCGGGTTGTTGATCCGACGAATCATGTGACCTCCTGCTGGTTGTGGGATGCCGCTTTCGATCATGGTGAGCCCAGCCTGTGGGTGAATGGTGTTCGGTATAGAGCGCGTCAGGAGCTTTTCCGGCAGGAGTTCGGCTACGATAACGACGCGCCGTTCAGGGGCACCCACTGCGGCGTCCCAGGCTGCGTCAACCCGCTGCACGACCTGCGCGCACCGAAACCTCAGCGCATGGTCGGAGTCTTTGAGGAGGTCGATACCGGACAACGCATTGTCCACAGCCCTAAGTTCTGATGGAACAACGACTTAACAACATCGAGTCGCTAGCGAAGCGCATTCTTAGCGAGGTACACTACATGCGGCAGGGCGACGAGCCTGTCCGCGAGCCCGCGCCTGTTCGCGAGCCCGCTCCTGTCCGCGAACCCGCGCCGGTTCGCCCGCCTGTCTCTGGTCTTCCCGTGCAGGTCAGGATGATTCTGGGCGGACAGCCGAAGACGCTGACGTTCCGTGCCTGCGAGAACCTTCCGGAAGTCTTCATGACTGACGTCGCTGGTGGCGTTTGTGCCGTCGCGATGCCGACGTTTGGTGGCTATGCTGTCGGCGTGCTGAATCCGTTCGCGGATAACGGTAGTGTTCAGATCGATGAGCTTACCGTTGTCGTGGACGGCACGACAGTTACTGCGGACGACGTGATCATCCACCCCGGCTTCGGGCGTTGGCATGTTTCGAAGCTGCATGATGTGCCGGACCCGCAGACAGCGACCGGGCCTGGGCGTGAGAACGCTCGCAAGACGCTTGAGAAGTTCCAGTTCAGCTTCCACGACGGCCTTAGGATCTCGACTCCCAAGGATGCCAATGGACCCGGAGGCACTGGTATCTACATGGAGAATGCCTGGGCTGTTGGCTGCCGTGACGGTATGGAGGTCGCGCACTACGTCCTCCAGGGCTGGGCTAACAGGAACGCAATCTTCCGGTTTGATCGTGCAAGCTGGGCGCGGGGTCTGATCGTGCCGCACAAGTTTGAGTTCGATGCTCCGTTCAACGGGGTTGACAAGACCAAGACGTTCCCCGCTCAGGGGTACGAGTTCACCAAGCCTGTTGGCGAGCGCCAGGGGGCACTCAACCAGCTGGACTATTCGCACATCGTGCGTATGGTTCACGTGGCCGAGGCGGTAGCAATCCACGGTAGCAAGTTCGGCTTCCTGATGACGCTCTGCCTAGCCGCCGATGCGCGTGCCTGCTGGATCATCCCCACCAAGCACGACACTGGCACGAACCTGCACTACTGGAGCCTAGCGGGCGCGGCCAACAGCCGACCCGTGGGCGGTGGATCACAGTTCGGTGGTAGGGGCCTCAACGGCCTGATGCGCGCGCTGACGGCTCAGGTTTGGGCCTCTCTGTGCCACGCTGAGCCGGATCCCGAGGTGTTCTACGACCCCTATGTCAGCGGGCTTGAGATGGTCGTGAAGTTCGTCAAGCACTGCTTCTCGTGGGATGAGGGCCTGCTTTACCGCCTGGGTTATACTGCTGACAATGGCTACCAGCCGAACAACGCATGGAAGCACAAGGTGGAGCAGGAGCAGTGGCCTCACCACATTCCAGAGGGTGAGAAGCCCGCTGTGTGGAAGGGCTTCGAGGCCGCACTCACCTTCGGCGGTCTGCGCGAGGTTGAGGAGGTACTCAACGGCGTTCTAGGCCACGAAGATCACGAGCTAGAGGACATCGTGGAGCGTATGCGTGAGCGGATGGCCGAGAACAATCCTACGCTTGGTGTCTGGGGTAACAGTCGCTGGGGAACCCACGACGTTGCAACGTGGACGGAATACATCCTGGGGTATGGTAGAGATGAGGTCATCGAACTAACGAAGACGTACCCAACCCCGTGGACCGGAGATCACCCAGCGAACTCGTTCTACGGCGATCTGAACTAGATAACGCAGTACAGCCGACGAGGGGCTGCCCGGAAGGTCAGCTGCTCCGAGTAAGACGCGGCCTCGTCGGCTTCAAGTGCGCCCATAGCTCAATTGGTCAGAGCACTCGTCTTATATGCGATAGGTTCTAGGTTCAAGTCCTAGTGGGCGTACCACACTCACACCCGGCTTCGCAGCGTGACTAACTCGCAACCCTACACTAAGTCATGAAATACCTACTTCCCACCATTGCGGCCTGCCTGTTTGCGCTGGCCGTCATGCCAGCGAGCACGACTGCTGGGCAGGGTGCTCGCCCCGTTGTACATACACAGCAGATTGAGGTTCAGGAGAACGGGTTCGCGTCCGTAAACCTGCCCCAGTCGCCCACCACACCTGTCCGAGTTGAGCTTCGTGCCAGCTACAGCATCGAGTGGCTCGACACGATCACGGCTGGCGAGACTCCGGCAGCCGTGATCGCTTCGTGGGACTACCCCGAGCGAGGCGGCCTTCCGTCGCAGGGCGACTACGGTAGCTTTGGCGACACCTTTGTTGACCTCGATGTGCGTGCTTTCGGAATGCGATCGGTTGCTCGCGTCTCGCGCATCATTCAGACGGTGCTGGTTCAGCCCGGCGAGACCGACTTCCTCGGCTATGACGGGGGCGCGTTCGTCGGCGTGAACTCCACTACCGATCCCAAGGTCATCGCCAACTTCGTCGGTGACGGTGAGGTGTTCCTTCCCTACGTCTTCACCAGCGAGGATCACCTTGCTGGTGGTAGCAACGCTTCGATCCAGCGCAGCACCACGGCGGCTGCCGCAATCACGGTGATTTACTACTATGAATAGCCTACTCAAAGCAGTCGTTATGGTCTGCCTTATGGCAGCCTCCGCGTCGGCCCAGTTCGCCAACACTTCGGTAGCCACTGGGCCTGCCAGGAAGCCGATTGTTCTCACTAACCGAGAGCTGATCGGTGCCGGGGTTCCGCGCAGCTTCCAGATTCCCGACCAGCCGGTCGGCACGGACACCCTGCGGATGCAACTGTTCACGAGGCAGTGGACTCGGGTGGGCGGTCAGAACCGCAGCGGGCAGGTCCACCCTGGGTTCGACTACAACATCGAGAACCCCCAGCACGCTCGCGCCTCGCTCCAGCAATACTTCTACGACGACAACGGCTACGCCGGACTGCCGAGCAGTTGGAACGCACACTTGGTCCTCTGGGAGTGGGGTCCGACCCTCCCGGCTTCTCCCTCGGAGTACATCGACCCCCAGGACTGGGAGTGGGCGTGTGAGAACAACCCCACATGCTATTGGGGCGCGGCCACCTACGACGGCCCGAAGAGCCACCGCGACACCTGGAGGGAGTATACGATTCAGCAGGGCTCTCCCTGGTATCCTGCCGCGCAGACCCCCGGCTCGACAATCCACTTCGTCCCGGTGCTGGAGTGGTACGACGCCCAGGGCGTGTGGGATGGCAGCCACGCTTGGCCCGTGGCAATCCGATGGGAGCAGACCACCCTCCTCTGGCTGACCTGGGAGTGATCCGATGTCCGACGACGAGATCTATGCTCACCTCGAAGAGATGAACCCGGATGCCCTCGTGGCTGACGGCTTCGAGTCTGCGTATGTTGGGCATACTGTGCTGGGCCCATGCGGCCCCGTGCGTGCCGTATACGACGCTTACAAGTGCATCGACGTCCTGGTAGAGGACGAGGGCATGACAACTGTGGAAGCGATGGAGTTCCTGGACTTCAACGTGTTCGGGGCGCACATGGGAGAGCATACTCCGATCTTCGTCTGGATCAAGAAGACGTAACCTACTATAGGATACGCACTTAGGGCGGCCCGCAGGTTCTCTCAGGAAATGAGTTGACCTGCGGGCCTTTCTGTGCCAAGATAGCGCCATGATCACTTCTACTGACATCACGGCGCTGCTCACTGAGTACGCTGCCGACATGGAGACCTACGACACGAAACTCGCTTCGCTAGTCGAGCAGCACCGGGGCATCCGGCTGGAGATCCAGCAGGAGCGCCGCGAAGTTCGACCGTCCAAGTTCCCACTACCCGCCGAGCGGGCCTTCCGCCGCGACCTCTACAAGTACCCGGCGTGGAGCGCCAAGAAGAGCACTGAAGCTGCCCGCCTCCTCGAATACTGCCGTGCCCGCTACGAGGACGACCCGAGCGAGGCGCGTGAGGCAGAACTTCACAGGGTTCGGGACCTCTTCGTCGTGCATAATATGCGCTTGGTACTCAAGAAGCTCGACAAGTATACTAAGCAAGACGACGACTTCCGCCTCGACCTTCTCCAGGAGTGCAGTCTGTCACTCTTCGATGCTGTCGATCGGTATGAGTGGCGGCGGGGCATCAGCTTTACTACTTACGCTTCCTACTGGGTCCACGAGCGTGCCATGAATACCTGTTATGATCGGCATGTCGTGAAGGTTTCCAGGAGTCTCCAGAAGGAGGCTCGACGGGCAGCCAGCATCGCGTCCACCTACGAGTCTCTGGTTTCCGAGCAGGTTGCTGAGCAACTCGGTGTTAGCAGCGAGCGGGCGGACTACCTGCTCAGCCAAGACAGTCGTCGTACCATGTCGATCCATGGGCCCGACGACGGCGACGACGAAGGTGAGATCGGTGATACCATCGAGGACGAAGGCTACGAGGTCTACAGCCCCAAGATGGAGGACATGTCTCCGAAGGATTGTGTGGCTGCGGCCATGGAGCGCCTGCTGGAGAGGGAGCAGGAGGTCATTGCACGGTACTACGGTATCGGCTGCGAGGCTCAGAGCATGCCTAGCATTGCCCGGGATCTCGGCGTTAGCTCTCAGCGGATCCAGCAGATTCACCGACGTGCGCTTGGGAAGATGAGCACGCACAAGATCTACAGCATCTCAGAGCCCTATCTGCCGTGCTGAGCCTACGTAAAGATGGCGTAATTCCGAAGATTGTTCTTGAGTTCCTGGAGGCGGTAGCCGATACTCTGGTTGTCGCGCCAATCGCGATTCCAACCGAAGGAGACACTACGACGATGATTCAGACATGCCACATGTGCGAGTGCCCGCTGCCCTCGCTGATCCCCAGCATCAAAGCAAAGGCGAGTATCGCCGATGGCGTTGCACAGCTAGTGCCCAGCCAGGATGGTACGTACCACATCTGTCTCGGGTGTGCGCCTAAGATGGTGTCCATCTTCGATGTGACGTGTGACGACCCGCTGTCGGCTCAGCTGTGGGTTTCGGCCATCAACGATGCGTGGGCTGAGATTGAGCCCGGAGTGGAGTTTTACCTTAGCGACTACAGGCAGGATACGGTCTGATGATGTACGCGGAATACTGCAAGGTGGCGCAGGTCTGGCGCCTTATCTTCGGCGCTCCCGGTGCCTACAACGAATCCAGCCTCATCGACCTGGACGGCCAGTTTGGCTGGCAAACCAGGACTGAGTTGGCGTTCGATCTGGGCCGTAAGGGGCTTACGCTCACCGAGTCGAACAAGGTGGTTCTTACTGAGGCTACGAAGTAATGGAATCCGGATACCTCAAGGCGTTTTGCCTCATGATGTGCAACGTGTCCCCTAGGGGCATTGCACAGTACGTCTACGGCAGCCAACACGAGCAAAGCTACCTTGGCGCTAAGGAACACAGTATCGCTACTGATCCGCTGCGGTGGGTCGCGACGCTGGACAGCGTCAGCCTGGGTAGGCTACGCAAGATGGTGGCGGACTACGATTCGATGTACTTTTGCGAGGAGGATCATGTCAGCCAAGACTAGAGTATGGGACCAGCGCATGCTTGGCCTTGCTGAGCTGGTCGCTAGTTGGTCGAAAGACCCCAGGACCAAGGTGGGTGCCGTCATTGCCGACACGAGCTTCAGAGTCTGTGGAGTCGGCTACAATGGCTTTCCCCGAGGCGTGATCGACGTTGCATCTCGCTTGGCTGATCACGACGCCAAGCATGCGTGTACGGTGCATGCTGAGGTGAACGCTATCCACAATGCCTCCCTAACCGAGGGCTGCACGATCTACACCACGCTGGCCCCGTGCTCGCAGTGCATGGCGCAGATCATCCAAGCTGGAATCATTCGTGTGATTTACGGTAGGAGGCATGACAACATCGACTACACATATACAGACACAATGGCGCGTGAGGCCAAGGTGATCCTGGAGCAACATCATGGATAACGTGAATCATCCCCCGCATTACACCGCAGGCGGTTTCGAGGCGATCGATGTGATTGCGTCGAAGCTGGGGGACGAGGGGTTCGTAGCGTATTGCCACGGCAATGCTCTCAAGTATCTCCTCCGTTGCAGGTACAAGGGCAAGATGCTGGAGGACTTGTCGAAGGCGCGGTGGTACATCACGGCAATCATTGAACAGATGGAGAAAGACGATGCACAGTGAAGACGAAAACCAATGGCATGTCCCGTATGACGGTGGCGACGAGTTCGAGGAGTACGACAAGGACGCCCTGGATCTGTTCTTCGACAGAGCCAATATTCGTTACGGCAAGAAGCGTAAGGCGGCTATCCCGCTGCCCGACGCCATCACTGTTCCTAGGCTTATTGACGAAATGAATCTCTGGTGGTGCAACAATTGAAGATCGAGGCTGAAGACTTTACTCCGGACGCTTGCGAGAGCAAGAATCGTACTGGATCCCCTCGGTTCACTGTAGGTGAGATGTTCGTGCTGGCTACAGTAGCGTCGCAGATTGTTGACAACATCAACCAGGACATCCGAGACGTAGGTACTGACGTTTACTACCACGAGTGCCGTGTTACTAACGCTGCCAATAGGATCGTGATGTCGTTCAAGAGCGGTATGCCCAGGGCTGAGGCTAACCTATCCCATGATTCAATCGATGAGGGCAGCGCGCTCGTGTCGGTCGAGATCGTGGGTGGGCTGTCCACCCCAGGCACTCGTCAACTCGCCAAGGCCCTGTCTCGGTGTCTGATTTAGCCATGACTGAACGCAAGTGGGAGAACGACGAGGACGAGGTCGAGCGCCGGGAAGAGCACGCACCGGACGGCGCACTGTCCAACTTTGTCGATTACGATAGGCTTCTGGTTGAGATTATGGAGATCATGGATGAGATTGGCGATGACGACGGTGACTCGTCTGTGTCAATCGAAAGCGAGGATTCTTATGACTGATGCAACTAACTACAAGGGTGCGCGCAGCATCATCGCGCTCCTGACGCTTCTCGGTCTCTGCGCGTGTGCGATTGAGTTCGCCGTATCTGTTGGCACGCTTTTGTACGCCCTCTCGTACAACGGCGCGTTCAGCTACGTGTCTGCCGCCATAGGCATGGTCCTGTCCGTGGTCGGCTTCGTAGCCACGATGGCGATGTTCAACGCTCTGAGCGTTGTGTTCGACATCGCTGACAGGGCTGCGGATCAGTGCTACGTGCTGCACAAGATCAAGGACGAGGTCAAGCTGATTCGGCAGAACTCCGTTCCGGGAGAGTTCGAGTAGATTTCCTCTCGAAATGGCTTGAGTTCTGGCCGCCCCCGTGCGATATTCCCCCTGTCGCCAACGGGGGCGGCGTTTCACCTACCAGGAGACACGAGCATGTACCACTACGACGACGAGCAAGTCCAGCGTCACAAGCTGGAGTACGAGCAGGCCAGGATGGCGCGCCGCGATGCGTGGGTCATCGCCAACGGCGGCACCGAACAACCCTTTCAGGCTGCTGACAAGAACTGGTACGTCTACGTTCACAACTTCCGTACGGGCAAGCACGGCTATCTCGGCCTGCACAACGACGTGGTCATCGACAACGTGGAGGTGGTGCTGTGATCCGTAAGATCTCGGAGTACCAGTGGCGAGTCCGGTATGAGCCGCTGCACTGCTCCAAGTGCTTGGACGCTCTGGTTGACCCCTACAAGGAGTCCACTGGCGACTACTTCACCGTGGGCGGTCACGTCTGGGAGGCGTTCGAGAAGCGCCTCGGGCGGGCCGAGATCGTCGTTTTCGCCGTGTGCGCGGACTGCCAGAAGGACGGTGAGCCGAGGGTGGTGCGATGAGGGTCCTCGTTGCTATGGTCGCGCTTGCCAGCCTCGCCTTCGGGCAGGCTGGCGCGTCGGCCAGCAAGGCCATCGAGGCCAAGGACGGGAAAGCGTGCGCGGCCTCGTTTGTAGATGCGATCGAGGTCAACGTTCGACCGGAGTGCCGCGATCGGCTTGCACCTATCGTGGCTGCAATCCGGTACGCGGAGAATGGAGGGCGAGGCCGGGAGTACGGCATCCTCCACCCCAGGGTGAAGCCGACCTACAGGTCGCAGGCTGGATGGTGCGCTGCCACCGTGCAGAAGAACTACGATAGATGGAAGAAGGCTGGCAGTAAAGGCGAGTTTATCGCCTATCTAGGGGCTAAGTACTGTCCAGTTGACGACCCGAGGGACAAGGAAGGCCTGAATCGGCATTGGGTTAGGAACGTCACGTACTTCAGCAAGAAGTTCACGGATTGAGCTTGAACCCGGGCGCTCATGGCCTATAATCTCTTCGTCGTGGCAAGGAGAGCCGCGACTCGAACTCAACCACATAAACTACCATGAACGAGATCACCTTTGAGGAGTTTGTCGAGCGCCTTCGTTGGCTTGACTGGTACTACATGATGTCTGAGGACCCGTCGGCGTATCGCCGTGGGTGCGACGCGATCCGCAAGTACCGCGAGATCGCTGAGAGCCACGGGCAGGACTGGGTCGCTGCGTTTGACGCCGAAGAGCGCAAGCACTGCATTTGACAACGGAGGGCTAGATACGATGAATAACCAAGAAATCATCAAAAGCCTTGAGGCAATCATTGAGAGCCTGAAGACTGAACAAGAAACCACTACCTTTGATTTTGGTAATGGACCTGTTCCTGCCCATAGGCACAAGAACCCTGATGGTAGTATCGGTGGTTGGGTAGCTAATACTGCCTATGTTGCTGATACTGCCTATATTGGCGAAGATGCCTTGGTGTATGGCAATGCCAAGGTGTTTGGCTATGCCAAGGTGTATGATAGTACTAAGGTGTTTGGTAATGCCAAGGTGTATGATTATGCCAGGGTGTATGATAATGCCAGGGTGTTTGGTACTGCCTTGGTGTATGGTAATGCCTGGGTGCATGGTACTGCTATGGTGTGTGATTATGCCGAGGTGTGTGGAGTGGAAGAAGTAAATTAGTAAGGAAAGGAAGCTACTAGAAGAACTACAGGCTAAGTACGGAGAAACCAAGTGAACATCTTCTACCTCGATCACGACCCCCGTATCTGCGCTCAATATCACGCTGACGTTCACGTCGGAAAGATGATCCTTGAGACTGCCCAACTTCTAAGCACCGCTCACCGGGAGACGGACAGCATTTACTCCGACCTAGTTTACAAGAGCACGCACAAGAATCACCCGTCTGCGATCTGGGCACGTGCTTCACAGGACAACTATAGCTGGCTCTATGAGCTTTTCCGTGAGCTGACTAACGAGTTCTTCTACCGCCGCGAGAAGGTTCATATGTCTTGGGCCAAGCTAAAGTCTCCGCTTGCCAACAACCCAGACCTCCCCACTATCGGGTTCACGGAGCCCCCGCAGTGCATGCCCGACGAGTACAAGGTAGAAGGCGACGCTGTTTCGGCCTACCGAAGGTACTACATGGGCGCCAAGGCGGATATCGCTAGCTGGCGATGGGGTCGTCTCGAACCCTACTGGTGGGACGTCCCGGTCTCGGTCTAAATCGGTGTCGCGTACACTCCGGCTGCGGTTATTGGCGTCGCTGTCGGCTGGAGTCAGGTGGGTTGGCCTGTTCTGTCACCCACCGTTTTTGAACACCTCGTGGTAGGTGTCTCCTTCGATCCGTCTGCCCGTCGAGCACGGGTGGTAGCGTGCAAAGCGTGCGTCACACGTCATGTGTGTCGTATGCCGGGCAGGCGGGTCACCCTCCCCACGCGCCCGTAGCTCAGCAGGATAGAGCATCGGATTCCTAATCCGAGGGCCGCAGGTTCAAGTCCTGCCGGGCGCGCCACTTACGTCAGCCTGCGCGGATTTCCGTCAAGTAGTGCTTGAGGTCTCGCCTACTCAGGCTAGATTCTCTCCGTCGCGGCAAGGAGGCCGCGCCAACCAACAACAACACACGCCATGCAGAACGCCATCACCAAGCCCGCCCGCCTCGCCTACGTCATCTCCCGTGGTGAGGGCCGCGCCGACGACCGCTGGCCCGTCGGGGAAACCCGGGTCTACACCACGACACAAGCCTACCTGATGAACGACGACCTGACCAGGGCAGCCAACGACCTCACCCACCCTGGCTACGACAAGTTCGACGTGGAGGTCATCTACAGCGACAACAGCCGCACCCACCACCGCCTGGACCTCGACTCGCACTTCTGCGGCCTCTTCCACGTCGAGGTCCAGCCTTGACCCCACCTCGGGCGAGATCTCAGGAAGTTTCCCAAGAATCTACTTGAGATCCCGGGTTCCTCGGCTAGATTCTCCCTGTCGGCGCGACAAGGCGCCGCGACACGCCACCCCAACACAGGGGACACTACCATGCAGAACGTGAAGAACATCATCAAGGACATTCAGGACGACCTGTACGAGGCGCTCGCAACCGACCTAGAACGTGGCGTAGCGTGGATGAACGACGAAGCCTGGGAGAAGTGGAGGAAGGACTACCCGACTCTCAATAGGGCAATTCAAAAGATTCTCGACATCGAAACCGAAAAACCTCTTGACGAGACCGCGTGAGTCCGGTGGAAGACATGCAGAAGACGTACTGGGAGATGACGGCGAACAGCATCGAGGCACTCGACGAACTGCGCCAGCTGATGGCGATGGACAGCTTCGGTCGTGAGGACGTCGAGTACTTCGTGCAGGCGGCGGACTACGCCGAGCTGACGCAGGGGTACAACTGCGAGACGGAGGCGGCGGCCACGCTGCTCCGCAAGCTGGCCGTCCGCCTGCTGACCGAGGGTTCGGGGATCCTCGCCATCGACGGTATCCTGCGCGACGAGGGGGCGACGGCGATCTTCGGGATGGAGGCTGAGGGCTCCTTCTCGTGGGACTAGCGCCGCGACCGTCATAAGCTGTTTGGCTGCAAGAGGTTACGGAACCCTGGATTTCTGGCAGAAGATGCTTGAGATCCAGGGTTCCTCGGCTACATTCTCCCTGTCGCAACAAGGCGACACCAACGCCACCCCAACACAGACGCCATGCAGAACACCATCCACGAGATCAAGCTCTCCTCCTCCCGCTCCACCCTCACGCTGCACGGCCAGTACGTCGTCGATGCATGGGAACTCCAGCGCGAGTCCGACGATACCTGCCAGCGCATCCTGTCCATCAAGGACAAGATGGAGTGGTTCGACGGGTTCGCTCCCAAGGGCTGGCACCTGGAGTGCGTGATCCGCGATCGTGCCGGGTACGACGGCCAGCTGGAGGTCCGCTGCTCCCTGGTGCTGGATCCTGAGGTCGCCCCGACCGCCACCCTCGGGTCCGAGATGCTGCCGCCCAGCTGCACCCTGGAGCAGGCCGAGGGGGCCATCCACGCGATGCACATGATGGTCGGGGGCTGGCTGTTCTAGCCCAGCCTAGGGCGAGATCTCGAAACTTTCCAACGAAGCTACTTGAGATCTCGCCAGCCTCTGCTATATTCCCCCTGTCGCAACAAGGCGGCACCAACACCACACCAACACAGGAGACACTACCATGGTCAAGACCTACACCATCACGCGCAAGTCCAGCACGTACATGGAGGTTCCCACCACCACCGCCCTCCGTGCCATCCCGGAGGTCGAAGGCATGATCACGGGCGTGATCGTGTGGGAGGGGGTCACGAAGAGCGACCTCGCTGACGCGCACTACAACGCCCGCCGTGGCTGGCCGTCTACTCCCCGCGTCACGATGCGGGTCGTCGGACGCAACGGGGAGGTGTACTTCGGCACGAAGCCGAAGGCCCTCATCGGGTTCCAAGCGAGCGCCGTGGTGGCCTTCAAGGCCTCCTCCGTGTCCGAGTCCAAGAACGGCGCCGTGTCGTACTTCAAGCGTCCCAGCAAGGCCCGCGAGCTGGGCAGCCTGACGGAGGAGACGGGCTTCCTGCCCGCCTGATCCCCTCACCTCTCACCCTCGGGCGAGATCTCAGGAAGTTTCCCGAGAATCTACTTGAGATCTCGCCTTCCCAGGCTATATTCCCTCTGTCGCAACAAGGCGGCACCAACACCACCCCAACACAGGAGACACTACGATGTACAAGCTGGACCTCCCCTACGACCTGCTCCTCTCCGCTCCCCGGCTTCTCGACGCGATGGTCTACGAGCGCAAGGGTGCCTTCGGCCTCGCCATCTACACCATGAACGGCATGATCGCCCTCCGTCAGGAGCTGGAGGCCACCTCCGACGCCGACGCCATCCAGGAGGCCTACGCTCTTCTCCAGGCGTGGAAGGGCTTCGACGAGGAGACCCTGGAGACGCTGGGCGTGAAGGCCGCCTGATCACCTCCCATAAGCTAGCCAGACTCACACCCCGACAACCAAGAAAGGAGATAGATACCATGGCTTACGAGACGAAGGAATTCCTCATCTCTGCGCTTGACAGCGACGGAGAGGAGATCAGAACGCGCATGAACGTCTCCCTCCCCGAGGAATCCCCCGCCGTCTACTTCCTGGACAACGCGTACGAGTACGCATGGCGCTGGGCCTCCAGGAACGACGTCGATCCGGACACCATCGAGATCTGCTAACTCAGCATGGGATAATCGACGATTAGAGATCGAATTCTGGCTTCCGTGGGGTTGACATGACACAGAACTCATACCACTTCACAGAAGCCGAAATTCGCTCTCTAATCGTCGATTTTAAGGCCTGCGAGACCACTTAATGAACATACGCACAAGTGCGTAGAAATAGGCCAAGAAAAGCGAGCTTCCCATGGGGGTTATAAGTCTAAATGTGTCGTAAGTGCTTATCTGACAAGAACTTAGATCTATACATAGCAGCAGTGCTATATGTGATAGGTATCTTGTTATGGGTTACGGTATAAGGGGAAAGGAAGAAAGAACGAGTGATGACCAACAACCCTCGCAACTAGATCACGCCCTGGAACACCTCCGCTTCTTCAGGACTAACCTTAAGCGGTAGTGAGCATATGCCGAACAAGACGCCTAACGCCAGCACGGCCTGTAGCACGCCAGCAGCACGCCAGCAGCACGCCCAGCACGGCCTGTAGCACGCCCAGCACGGCCAGCCTACCAGTAGCGCACCAGCGTACCGGCCTACCAGCATACACACATACACGCATACCAGCCCGACCGCCCTACCAGCATACCAGCCTACCGCCCTACCAGCATACCAGCCTACCAGCCTACCGCCCTACCAGCCCTACCAGCCCGACCGCCCTACACGCATACCAGCCTGACCGCCCTACCAGCCTGACCAGCCTACCGGCCCGACCAGCCTACCAGACTGACCAGCCCGACCGGCCCGACCGGCCCGACAGCATACCAGCCCGACCGCATGCCGTCACACGCTCCCTCTGTCCGATTACCGTTGGCCCCATTGGTGTAACATGGGCTGATTACCCTCGGTCTCGGTCTCGGTCTCGGTATGAGTCGGTCTGATTACTCTCGGTCTCGGTCTCGGTATGGGCAAGTCGGTCTGATTACTCTCGGTCTCGGTATGGGTAATTTACCCTACTTACTCTCGGTCTCGGTCTCAGTAAGTCGGTCTGCTTACTCTCGGTCTCGGTCTCAGGACAATCACGTCTGATTACCCTGCTATGAGGATAGTCGGGTCTGCTTACCCTGATATCAGGATAGTGAGGTCTGATTACCCTGCGCCAGAGTAATCAGGCGTCAGGTCTGATTATCGTCCATATCAGGATAGCGGGGTCTGCTTACCCTGTGCCAGAGTAATCAGACGTGAGGTCTGATTACCCTGATATCAGGATAGTGAGGTCTGATTACCCTGATATCAGGATAACCAGGTCTGATTACCCTGATATGAGGATAGCGAGGTCTGATTACCCTGATATGAGGATAGCGAGGTCTGATTACCCGGCGCCAGAGTAATCAGACGTCAGGTCTGATTACTCTGGGGGTATGAGGATAGCGGGGTCTGCTTATTGTGGGCCCCGGGGGCGCCCCTCTCCCTGTTCAGGGTAGGGTGAGGATTTCTCCGAATTCAGGCTTGCATCCCCGGGATCCCCGGCTATATTCTCCCTTGTCGCGGGGATGGTCCCGCGCGCTACCTACGGAGATACGCTCATGACCACGCTCACCTCGTCCGCTAGCTGGAAGGCGCTTGACGCCATCACCGGGGGGCTCAGCAAGCCTTCCAAGATGCCTTCCTTCGGGTGGAGCATCCCCGCGCAAGCGTGCGGGATGGGCTCGCTGCTCCGGAAGGTCAAGGGGTCCCCCTGCTCCGGCTGCTACGCTCTGAAAGGGCGCTACGTCTTCCGGAACGTGCAGGGGGCCCTTGAGCGGCGTCTGGCCCTCTACAACGCCAACCCGGCGGCGTGGGAGGCTGCTATGGTCGCGAGCATCGCGAAGGCCGGGCGCGACGTCTTCCGCTGGTTCGATAGCGGGGACCTGCAGGGGCTCGCGATGCTGGAAGCCATCGGGCGCATCGCGTCGGCCCTTCCGGGCGTCCGGTTCTGGCTCCCGACGCAAGAGCGGGGGATCCTTCGGGAGGCTGAGCGGAACGGGTGGACCCCGCCCCCGAATCTCACGATCCGCGTGTCCGGCGCTATGATCGACCGGGAGCCGACCGAATCCCTCCCCGCGTGGGCCGTCCGGAGCATGGTCCGCACGTCCGGCCGGACGTGCCCGGCGCCCGATCAAGGGAACGAGTGCCGGGATTGCCGGGCATGCTGGGACCGGGAGGTTCCCCTGGTGAGCTACGGGAAACACTAGGGGAAAGGGGGAGAAATCCCCCTCCTTCCCATCCCCGGGAATGTGCTGGAAAGTGAGCACGTTCCCGGGGATGGGAATTCTCGGTCTCAGTAAGGCGGGCTGCTTACTCTCGGTCTCGGTCTGCTTACTCTCGGTCTCGGTATGAGGATAAGGCGGTCTGCTTACCGTGGCAGGGGTCTGCTTACCCTGCCGCATGCATATCAGGATAGCGGGGTCCGATTATCGTGGCGTATCAGGATAGCGAGGTCTGCTTACCGTCTCACCCTCATCAGAGCATATCAGGATAGCGAGGTCTGATTACCGTCTCACCCTGAACGGGGCGATATCAGGATAGTGAGGTCTGATTACCGTGATATCAGGATAGTCGGGTCTGATTATCCTGCACCACAGTAATCAGACGTGAGGTCTGATTACCGTGATATCAGGATAGTCGGGTCTGATTACTGTAGGCCTCCTGGGGGCCCCTCACCACACCCTGAGTAGGGTCAGGATTTCTCCGGGAATAGGCTTGAACCCTCCGAACTAGGGTCTATGATTTCACTGTCGCGGCAAGGGAGCCTCCCGCCGCACTACCACGGAGACACAAGCATGTCGAACGAAGCGAAGACGATCCTCCACCTCGCCCGCGCCCTCTTTAGCACCCCTCCCGCCGTCGTCGTTGCGTGGGTACACGGGGACGAGGCGCAAGGCTACCTCGAAGAGAAGGCGCGGCAGCTGCAGCGCTCCCCGTTCCGCTGGATCGGGGAGCTGGAACCCCCGCAGCTCGAACGGCTCACGGCCCTCGCGTGGTCCGCTCCCGACCCGAAGTAGGCCGCATCCCAGATCCGGGAATCTCGGGAATATATCCCAGATTCCCAGATCTGGGAACACCCCATACAGGGTGAGTAATCAGACGTGAGGTCTGATTACCGTAGCATATCAGGATAGCGAGGTCTGATTACCCTGCATCAGAGTAATCAGACGTGAGGTCTGATTACCGAGACAGAGTCTCACCCTACCCTGAGTAGGGTGAGACTTTCTTCGGATTCAGGCTTGCATCCTGCGGATCCGGGTCTATGATCTCCCTTGTCGCGGCGAGGAAGCCTCCCGCCGCACTACCTACGGAGACACTACCATGACGAATCCGTTCCATGTCCCCAGCAAGCTCGCCCGCCTCCTCGATGCCATCGAAGACGACCGGCGCGGACTGTCCTGGGCGCCCTATCGGGACGCGTGTGCGGACTACAGCGCGCACGGGCTCGATATGCCCGATTCGCTCGCTCACTACCACATTCAAGCTATCGAGAACCGATGGCGCCAGGAAGGCTGCGAGCTTCCTGCCTCCCGCTAACCCCCGGAGACACTACCATGACGACGATCGACCGACCCCGCCTCCTCGCCCGCCTCCGAAGCCTCAACGGCGCTGGGAGGCGCCTCCTCCGGACGTATGCGGCGGAAGAGGCCGTACGCTTCGGGGGCTCCACGCGCCGGAATGCCTATCGGGCGTTCCTGCGCGGGGATCTCACGCCCGATATCATGCGGGCGCGCCTCCGCCGATGGGGCGCCTACATCCCCGCCTAGTTCCCACATCTGGGAATCCTGGAAATACCCTCCAGGATTCCCAGATATTGGAACGCATCACAGAGTAATCAGACGTGAGGTCTGATTACTCTAGCATATCAGGATAGTGAGGTCTGATTACCGTGGCGACTGAGTAATCAGACGTGAGGTCTGATTACTGAGACAGTGTCTCACCCTACCCTGAGTAGGGTCAGGATTTCTTCGGATTCAGGCTTGCATCCCCAGCCTCCCGTGCTACATTCCCTCTGTCGCGGCAGGAAGCCTCCAGCCGCACTACCTACGGAGACACTAGCATGGGACTTGATCAGACCCTCACCCTGGAGCGCCCCGGCCTGCACACGAAGGCATTCGACTGGCGCAAGGCGAACGCCCTGCACCGCTGGTTCGTGGAGAACGTACAGGACGGCCAGGACGACTGTGGGACCTACGTTGTGTCCATCGAGCAGCTGCGCCAGCTGCAAGGCACCCTCAAGCGGGTTGTGAACCGCCGTGAGCTGGGCCCGCAGCTGCTGCCCACGCTCGAAGGCTTCTTCTTCGGGTCTACGGAGTACGACGTAGACTACCTGGAGGACGCCTTCATGGCACTCCAGGACGTGACGGAGGTGCTCGACAACTGCCGACCCGGGGACCGGGTCACCTACAGCTCCAGCTGGTGACCCGCAACGGGGTGGCCCCTCACGGGGTCACCCCGACCCGCTTCACCCTCCCAGTAATCAGACCTGACGTCTGATTACTCTGGCCTATCAGGATAGTGAGGTCTGATTACCGTGTGTGCTGGGTAATCAGACGTCAGGTCTGATTACCGGGAGGGTGCCTCACCCTACCCTGAGTAGGGTGAAGATTTCTCAGGATTCAGGGTTGCATCCCTAGCATCCTGTGCTACATTCTCCCTGTCGCGGCAAGGGAGCCCCCAGCCGCACTACCACGGAGACACTAGCATGAAGAACGATCACTCCACCGAGTTCACCCGCTTCGCCCGAGCCCTCCGCAACGCTGCGACCTACGTCGCCTGCATCGGGCCAGACGGCGTCACCATGGAGCCCAGGGCGGGCGTCGATCGAGAGCAGGTCGAGGCCTGGATCCGCTCCGAGTGGGAGTGGGTCGGGCAGTACCGGGACATGACCCTGGGCGACAAGATCGCCGCCGTCCTGAACGGCTAGCTCAGGCCACGCCCAGCCCGGGTCGGACTCCCCGACCCGGGCTACTTACTCTTCACATACCTGAGTAGGTGGGTCTGATTACTCTATCACCCTGAACTGGGAGAGTAATCAGACCTCACGTCTGATT
>Ga0180435_10001337_pt1 | contig 25756 bp, 23 predicted proteins | sample SS_ome_3_FD_132467 | JGI IMG/M metagenome (GOLD analysis project Ga0180435, IMG submission 132467) | Hypersaline lake sediment archaeal communities from the Salton Sea, California, USA - SS_3_S_1 metaG | ecosystem: Environmental > Aquatic > Non-marine Saline and Alkaline > Hypersaline >... | reverse complement strand
CATTCCGTTCATCACAAGCGACGAAAGTGGTCCCAAGCACTTGCTGCTACAGCTTTCGCGGGCAAAGCTCGAGGAGCTTGCACGTGAGTATATAGACCGTAGTGTTGAGATCACTAAGCGCGCGGTGGAGAACTCACCGTTTAAGTTCGAAGATATTGATGAAGTGATTCTTGTGGGTGGACAGACACGCATGCCTGCTATTGTTGAGGCGGTGAAGGAGCTCTTTGGAAAAGAGCCAAACAAGTCGATCAACCCAGACGAAGTGGTTGCTATGGGTGCTGCCATACAGGGCGGCATCATGGCTGGCGATGTGAAAGATGTATTGCTGTTGGACGTGATCCCACTTTCATTGGGTATCGAGACCATGGGTGGTGTGAGCACCAAGCTTGTAGAGCGTAACACAACGATCCCAACCCAGCGCAGCCAGACGTTCAGCACCGCAGCCGACAATCAGACACAGGTGGAGATTCATATCACACAGGGTGAACGTGCCATGGCAGGCGACAACAAGTCACTCGGCCGCTTTATACTGGATGGGATTCCACCAGCACCTCGCGGTATGCCGCAGGTTGAAGTGAGTTTTGATGTCGACGCGAACGGTATTCTGAACGTGACCGCAAAGGACAAGGCTAGTGGCAAGGAACAGAGTATACGGATAGAAGCAAGCTCTGGTTTGTCTGATGCTGACATCGACAAAATGCAGGCAGAAGCAAAGGAGCATGAGGGTGAAGACGAAAAGAAGCGCAAGCTTGCAGAAACAAAAAACATGGCCGAGCAGATGACATACACGGCTGAAAAGTCGCTCAGTGACCATGGTGATAAAGTGACTGACGTTGTAAAAACGGAGGTGCAAGAGAAGATAGATGCACTGAAAAAAGTGAAAGACGGTTCTGAAGAGCAGCCTATTAAGGATGCACTCGAAGAGCTTAGCAAGTCACTCGGTAAAATTGGCGAAGCGATGAGCAAGGCTGATGCAGGAGGCACCGAGGAGCGTGCTGACAAGAAGGGTGACGAAAAGGATGACGACGGTCACAAAGTCCGTGACGCAGAAACTGAAGAGAAGTAAGTAACTCTCACACATGAGTTCCAAAGACTACTACACGATATTGGGCGTGGAGAAAGGTGCTTCGCAGGACGATATTAAAAAAGCGTTCCGCAAGCTTGCACACAAGTATCATCCAGACAAAAAGGGCGGTGACGAAACACGGTTCAAAGAAATAGGTGAAGCGTATGCCGTACTCGGTAACGTGAAAAAGCGTGCCGAATACGACACCTACGGACAGACATTTAACGGCGGTGGGCCACAGGGTGGTGGCTTTGGAGGTTTCGATTTTGGTGGTTTCCAACAAGGCTTTGGCGGGCAGGGCGTTGAGTTTGACCTTGGCGATTTGTTTGGTGACTTTTTTGGTGGTGGCCGAGGGCGGCAGCAGCGTGGACGTGATATCTCGATAGACATCGAACTCGACTTCAAAGAATCGATTTTTGGTGTCGAGCGCGAGGTACTACTTGGTAAGGTTGGTACGTGCAAGACGTGTGGTGGCACGGGCGCAAAGCCAGGAACGGAGCTTGTGACATGCGAGCTATGTAACGGTGCTGGTAAGATCCACGAAACCAAGCAGACTATGCTCGGCGCGTTTGCCACGACACGTATCTGCGATCGCTGCCACGGAAAGGGCAAGATGCCAAAAGCGCAGTGTGATGACTGCCTTGGGCAGGGAGTTCGGAAACAAGAGGAAGAGATCAAGATTGCGGTTCCTGCTGGTATTGAGAACGGCGAGATGATACGCATGACCGGTGGTGGCGAAGCTATTGCCGGCGGCGTGCCAGGTGACCTGTACGTCAAAGTGCACGTGCAAGATGACAAGCGATTCAAGAAGGAAGGACATAACTTAGTTATGTCGTTGTCGATCAAGCTTACGGATGCACTGCTTGGTGGCTCGTACGACATTGAAACGCTCGACGGAGAACTGAAGCTAAAGATCCCGCAAGGTGTAACACATGGGGAACGGCTTCGAGTGAAGGGGAAGGGTGTCCCAAAGCGCACCGGCAGTCGTGGCGATCTGTTCGTACAGGTAGACATCATGGTGCCTGCAAAGCTTTCACGTGCCGCAAAGAAAGCTGCGCAGACACTTCGGGACGAGGGTGTATAGATGACTTACCCCCAACGCAAGCTTGAAAAAGGCCGCCAAAATGGTATAGTTGACATGTAGCAGCTTTTGGGCTGTAACACGTTAGCTGAAACGGTAGTAGTGTGAGAGCGTGCGTGTTTGCGGTGAGGACGACGGCCGCAATCAAACAACGCTATGAATACTATCGGAACCAGTGGCAGGCTGAACGTGCTTGGTGTATGGCGACAGGCGGCACCAATGTGCGCCTGTGTGCATACCACCGTTTTTAGAATGGCAGGGATTTTCTCTGTCTTTTTTGTTGTATGAACGAGGTGCCTGAGTTTGGACGTCCTTTAAACAAGCGTACATACGTGATGGTGTGGTTTGCGCAGGTGTTGGCGTGGCTGTTGGCCAAACTGCTGCTTTTGGTGTTTACGCGCACCGAAGTACAAGGTCGTGAGAATCTCGACCGTTGCAATACCAAAGCTGTGTTTGCCTCAAATCATGTCAGTGATCTTGACCCTGTGCTGATGCGGACTTGCCTGCCACTATTCTCACGCTTTGCTCCGTTGTTTGTTGTTGCTCGAAAGCACAAAGACTATACATGGAGTGGTTGGAAAAGTATGGTGTATCGCGATGGATTCTTTCAATCTCTTGGAGCCTTTCCTGCACTGAAAGGTACGAGAGACTATGCTAAATCACTTAAGTTGTTTGCCGCATTAGGTAGGACTGGATCGTCCATTGTAATTTTCACTGGTGGAAAACAACAGACTCCTGTTGAGCCTGTCAAGATACGTGGCGGTACTGGCTACTTGTGTTGGGCTACAAACAGTCCGATTGTTCCAGTTGCTATCGAGGGTACATTCGACTTCGGGGTGCGTGCCATGCTTCGTCGTCAGCACATTGTTGTTCGTTATGGTGAACCAGTGCAGCCTGCTGATGTGTTTACCACACCAGAGCCATCAGCGGCTAATTTTCGCAATGCGAGTAACATAACAGTACGACGTATCGAAGCCATGAGAAAAGATATCCGTGAACAGACATTGCTCAAAGCAACCGCAGTCTTAGAGCCGGCACCGGTGCGTTCTACATCTACACGTAGCTAACATGTTAGTTACTGACAAACAGTAGCTCGGGTTTCGGGCTATACTGTATGCATGAGTGATCCTGGTGCGGAGCGTACTTTTGCTTTTTTAATACACCCACGATCGAACAGGGATTTTGGTACAAAGTACCCTATCCTTAAACTTCTACCGGCCCGACTTGTTGGTTTTTTTGCTCGCTTCGCCCCAACGCTACACGTTGCGAATCTTCATGGTTTCGTGAGTACACAGGGTGAACGTGTGCATGGAGTACTGCTCGCGGTTCCCATGGCCGCACCCACAATGCTGCGCAACCGACCATTGGCGCGCAAACTTGTCTTACGAGCAGTACAAAAAGCTCATGCGTTAGGTGCAACGCACGTGGGCCTTGGCGGATATACGTCTGTTGTAACGGATGGCGGACAATGGCTTGAAGATCAGGTGGCTGATGTTTCGCTTACCAACGGTAATGCACTTACTGCCGCAATGAGTTATCGAGGTTTTTCAGAAATCTACCAAGGTTCTCGAAGGACGACAATTGCCGTGATTGGTGCAACTGGGTCAATAGGCAGTGCGGTAGCCAAAGAGATTGCAGCTGGCCTACCGTTCAAAGATCTTCTCGTGGTGGGTAGAACCCCGTCACATATTGCCGACTTGATGTCGACACTGTCTCGCTACCCAAATGCACAAACAATACGCTCCACGACTGTAGCGGAAGCGGTGTCGGCAGCTGATTACATCGTGAATGCCACAAGTTCGAACGACACGATTATAGCTGCCAATGCGCTTAAGCAAGATGCTGTTGTTTACGACATCACCCAGCCAAGCAACATTGACCCTGACGTACTTGCAACTCGCAAGGATGTTCGTGTCTACGATGGTGGTCTAGTAGAGCTGCCAAAAGGCGTGCGGGTCGGGTACAACCTGGGAATCCCAAAGGGTTCGCTGTTTTCGTGTACCGCGGAGACTGCTCTTATTTCACTCGAAAACAGAACGGATCATTTCTGCCTTGGTCACGTAACAGCGACGCATATTGAGCACATCAGTGCACTTGCTGATCAGTACGCGCTTAAGCCGGCAACGGTGCTAGTTTCAAGTACATAGTATGTTTGAAGGGGGAGTTGCATACATCGTTCCGTTTGCAAGTGGTGTTGCCACCCTCATCGTCGGCATTTTGGTGTTTTGGCATGGGAGAAAGGCTGTACAGGCCCAGATTTTGTCACTGTTTGTGCTTGTGCTCAGTGCTTGGCTGTTCGGCAGCTCGTATATGCTTACCCATTGCGGTACTGAGCAGTTTGCGCTTCAGATTGATCGATACATCTATCTTGTAGTAGCTGCAATACCGGCCGTGGTGTTTCATTTTTCGACGACGTACGTACGTTCAAAGTACACTATGTATTACGTTGCACTTGGTTACGTTTTCATGGTCGCGTTTTGGTGTGTGGTATGGTCGCCAAGCTTCCTTGATGGTGTGTATCAGTATGCCAATGGCTGCCATTCAAAAGCTCAGTGGCTGCATCATTTCTTCCTAGTGTACTTCGTTGGCTATAGCCTCGTTACACTGTATAGGGTTGCGCGCGCTTTCCACAAAGAGCAATCAAAAGATCGCAAAACGCAGCTGCAGTTTGTGTTTGTTGCACTTTCGGCACAAGCGGTTGTCGGTACCAGTGCTTTCTTGCCAGCATACAATATAAACAGTCTGTCGTTCTCGTACTTTAGCGGCTTGATCACCACGTTTATCTTGGTCTATGCCATGTTTAGGCACAATCTGCTAGAGCTTCGCGTTATTGCGATGAAGATTTTTACCACGTTTGCAATAGCGGCAAGTGGACTGCAGGTATTCCTTGTAGATGAGTTGACGTTACGCATTGTGAACGCAGTGGTGTTTGTTATGATTTGCGGCCTCGGCATTCTTGTGACACGTAATGTTCAGGAGGAAATAGAGAACAGGCAAAGAGGAGAACGACTAGCACGGTACCTAGCAAACGCAAACGCGCGTCTACGTGAGCTCGATAAACAAAAGACCGAATTCGTTTCGATCGCAAGTCACCAGCTGCGTGGACCTATTGCGGCAATTGTGGGCTATGCCTCCCTAATCAACGATGGCTCATACGGTAAAGTGCCCAAAAACCTACAAGAGCCACTAGATCGGATCCTTGAGTCGGGCAAACGCATCAGCATCATGGTCGACGACTTCTTGAACGTGACACGTATCGAGCAGGGTCGCATGAGCTTTAGCATGAAGCCGACAGACGTAAAAGCGCTTGTTGCAAAAGAAGTCAACGAGCTTTCTGTTATTGCCAGCAAAAACAACATTGAGTTGACCTGCGAAGAGTGTGACCACGAAGAAGTCATTATAGCTGCAGATGAAAGCAAGTTACAGCAGGTATTCCAAAACCTGATCGACAATGCAATCAAGTACACACCAAAAGGAACGATCAAGGTGCGTATGAATGTCGACGAAGAGCACCAAAAAGTATTCGTGTCATTCACTGACACTGGTATTGGTATTGCAGATATCGAAATACCAAAATTGTTCCAGAAGTTTAATCGCGCAAGCAATGCAAACACGGTGTCTGTGTACGGCGCGGGCTTGGGGCTCTACATCGCACGCGAAATCGTTAAAGCCCATCAAGGCTGGGTACATATTGAAAGCCAGGGTGTCGGCAAGGGCAGCACCTTCACTGTTGAACTACCGCTTCTAAACAGTCCTTCGGCACCAAAGTTGGATGCTAAAGCAAAAGATCCTACAGGAAAGCATACACCTACTAGAGTCTAGCGTGCCTTTCTGCTATATTCAGCTACATGTCTAAACGACTTCTTTCTGGAGTAAAACCGTCGGGTAGGCCGCATATAGGTAACTACTTCGGTGCAATGCGTCAGTTTGTTGAACTTGCAGCAACGCACGAGGCGTATGTGTTTGTCGCAGACTATCATGCAATGAACACCGTGCACGATGGGCCAACTCTGCGTCAGCACATCAAGGACGTCGTGCTTGATTACCTGGCGATTGGGCTCGACCCGAAGCAGGTTGTGCTGTTCAAACAAAGTGACGTGATGGAGCATACTGAGCTCTGTTGGATATTTAACACACTCACCACGATGCCGTACCTGATGCGTGCGCATGCATACAAGGATGCGGTGGCAAAGAGTAAAGAGATCAACGTTGGTACGTTTGATTATCCTATGCTTATGGCAGCAGATATCTTGCTGTATCAAGCAGATGTGGTTCCGGTGGGAGCAGATCAAAAGCAGCACGTTGAGTACGCACGGGATACCGCAGAGAAGTTCAATCGTCTGTACGGCGATACGTTCAAGTTGCCCGAGCCGTATATTCAATCTGGAGTAGCCACCGTCCCTGGCCTCGATGGACAGAAGATGAGTAAGAGCTATGGCAACACCATACCGCTGTTTGCAGAGGACGATGAACTGCGCAAACTTGCCATGTCAGTGGTTACCGACAGCAAAGGTGTTGATGAACCGAAAAATACCGACGAGTGCAATGTGTTTGCACTGCACAAACTCGTCAGTACCACAGATTTACCTGATATTGAAAAACGCTATCGTGAAGGAGGGATGGGCTACAAGGAAGCCAAAGAACTCTTGGCGGATAATCTCATCGCGTTTGTAACGCCGTTGCGCGAGCGACGCAACGAGCTTGCATCTGACGACTCTTTGGTGCAACGTGTGCTTGAAGAAGGCGGTGCGCAGGCACAAGAGGTTGCATCGGCAACAATGCGTGATGTACGACAGAAGGTTGGCGTAACACTATAACAAAACATTATGGAACGAATACTTATAGGTGATTTGCACGATCATATCGATAAAGAGGTCTCTGTGGCGGGCTACGTTGATGTACGTCGCGACCACGGCAAACTAGTTTTTCTCGATATTCGCGACCGTAGTGGCACCGTACAAGCTGTTGCCTTGCCCAACCATGCTGAAGCGGTCGAAGTCGCTCAAGCGCTTCGGCCAGAGTATGTGGTTCGAGTAACTGCCAATGTGAACAAGCGACCTGAGAAAATGGTCAATGCTGATCAGGCAAACGGAGATATTGAACTTGAGTTGCTTTCAGTAACAGTACTTGCTGAGGCCGCAGAGCTTCCGTTTGAGAAGGAGGCAGATCTTAACCTTGACACAGCACTCGACAATCGACCGTTTACTCTTCGTAGTCCTCGAAACCAGGCAATCTTTAAGGTGCAGTCGGAGATTGTGCGAGCGTATCGTGAAGCACTTCTCGCTGAAGGTTTTACCGAGTTTCAAGCACCGAAGATAGTGGGTGGAGATGCAGAAGGTGGGGCAGAAGTGTTTCGTCTCGAGTACTTCAAGGATCGCTGGGCATACCTGGCCACGAGTCCGCAGCTGTACAAGCAGATCATGGTTGGCGTCTACGAACGTGTGTTCACGACTGGAAACGTGTTTCGTGCAGAGAAGCATAGTACCAGTCGTCACTTGAACGAAATATCGATGCTTGATGCAGAGATGGGTTTTGTTGATAGCCAATACGATGTCATGGATGTGTTTACCAAGGTGCTCCGCCACATCGTTCAACATGTTGGTGAAACCTGTGCAGACGAGCTCAAACTCATGGGTGCAACACTCCCCAACACTCCCATAGAGTTTCCACACGTGACGCTCCGGGACGCACAGAAGCTTATACTTGAGAAAACAGGACGAGACAATACTGAGGAGCCAGACCTGACGCCAGAAGACGAACGATGGCTATGTGAGTACGCTGCAGAGGAGCTCGGTTCAGACTTCTTGTACGTGACTGGCTTTCCAGTGAGTAAGCGTCCGTTTTACACAATGGAAGATCCAGACAATCCTGGATACGCTAAGTGCTTTGATCTATTGTTCCGTGGTGTTGAGATATCGAGCGGCAACCAGCGAGTACACGATTACGCAACGTTGACTGAGAAAATGAAAGACAAAGGCCTTGAGCCAGAAAACTTTTCGTTCTATTTGCAGGCGTTCAAGTACGGTATGCCGCCACACGGTGGCTGGGGGCTTGGCCTCGAGCGACTTACTGAAAAGATGCTTGGCCTCGACAATGTGAAGGAGGCCTCACTCTTCCCGCGAGAAATCAACCGTATAGACACACTACTCACACAGTAGTGCCCACAAGCAGCCCCTACAGTGCTACAATAGTGCTGTGACAGAGCCGTATACGATACGTACGGAGGTTTTTGAAGGCCCCCTAGATGTACTTCTTTCGCTCATTGAGCGCAGGAGGCTCCTTATTAATGATGTAGCACTGGCAGAAGTGAGTCAGGACTATTTGCGGTACCTCGAGCAACACCAGGACTTTCCTGTTGCAGAAACTGCTCAGTTTATACTCGTGGGATCTACACTTGTGTTGATTAAGAGCAAGTCACTGCTCCCCGTACTGTCGTTGACGTCTGAGGAAGAGAGCTCGATTGCAGATTTGGAGGACCGACTGAAGAAACTCGACTTGTTTAAGACACGCGGGCGCGACCTCGCTGGTACATGGAACACGCAGCCGCTGTTTCGAAGAAGTCGTGTGCGACGTCACGAGGTTACGTTTTCGCCGCTCGCAGGCGTAGATGTGCGTGGCCTCCATACTGCGATACGTAGTGTGCTGAAAAGTTTACCGGTGGAAAAAAGAAAGCTTACCGAAACAACAGTGCAAAAAGTTGTGTCCCTTGACGAGATGATCGACCGTCTTACGGAGCGGATCAACAGCAGTATGCAGCTGTCGTTCCGGCAGTTCTCAGATGATACACCAGCTGGTAAGGTCAACACGATCGTGTCGTTTCTGGCCATGCTTGAACTTGTTCGACAAGGTGTTATCCGTGTTGAACAAGAAACACAGCACGGTGATATTCGTATGCATGCCGATCAGGTGTCGACACCTCACTACGCCTAAAATAGACTTTTGTTACAATAGACAATCATGTTTGACCTACCACACAAGCTCGAAGCACTTCTGTTTTACAAAGGTGAGCCAGATTCAAAGAAGCACTTGGCAAAGCTGCTTGGCTGTACGCATGAAGAGCTTGAGGAGGCCGTTTCAGTCCTCAAGCACGAGCTTTCTGCCCGAGGTATACGCTTGCTGGTGGCCGATGACGAACTTGAACTTGTGACCGCACCAGAAACAAGTGAATTGATAGCTTCTTTACGAAAAGATGAACTAGAGCGCGACTTAGGCAAAGCTGGATCTGAAACGCTCGCTATCGTTCTCTATCGTGGGCCTGCAACACGAGCGGAAATAGAGTATATTCGAGGTGTAAACAGTGCGTTTGTGCTGCGTAACTTGATGGTGCGAGGCCTTGTCGAACGAGTGCCTCATCCAGAGAAGAAGCGCACACTTATGTACCGCCCAACTGCGGAGTTATTGAGCCACTTGGGCGTAACCACGGTTGAAGATCTACCCGAGTACAAGGAAACACAGATAAAGCTTGCCGCGTTTGAAGCTGCTGTCGACGACGAAGGGCAGCAATCAGCTGCACAAGCAGCATCACCGTCACAAACAGCCAATGACTGATCAAAGCAAACCAACCGAAGATACACACACCGTAGTGCTTTCTGCACGTGCAAACGAGCAGGTTCAGCAGAGCGAGACGTCATTGCCGACTGCTGACGAAGAGCAGGTGTCATGCAAGCCGTATGATGGAAACCTTATACTCGAGCGCACTATCGCTTCTCTGATTGCCATTGTCTTAACGGGTGGCACTATGGGTCTATCCCTCATAGCAGCAAGTGATGCGTCGCCGTTGACCGTTGATAGAACGCCACTCGTGGCACGCGCAGATGCCGTTGCGCCGACTGAGCCAAACCCATACGAAACACTCCATCTTGAAGCCCAGGCGTATGTTGTGTATGACGTGCATCATGAAACCGTACTGCATGCGGTCAACGCTGACGACAGGCGCTCACTTGCGTCGCTGACAAAGCTGATGACGGCGCTTGTTGCGTATGAGAACAGCAACGTAGACAACCACATTGCGATTGCACCGTTTGCAATTGAAACAGAAGGAGACAGCGGCTTGTTTGCAAATGAAACGTGGCGCCTACGTGATCTGCTTGGCTTTTTGTTGATGACTAGTAGCAATGACGGTGCCGATGCGGTTGCTACAGTTGTCGGGTCGTTTATCAATCCGCAAGCCCAAACAACACCTGCGTACAAGCACGTAACGTCGTTTGTTGATGAAATGAATGACACTGCGGACACCATCGGCTTACGAAACACCAAGTACCGAAACGCAACAGGTCTTGATGAGGCGCCTGGCATACATGGCGGTGAAGGCACGGCAAACGATATGGCACTGCTGCTTTCATACACCTGGCAACGTGCTCCAGAGCTCCTCAAGGATACGACACTGGACGCACGGCACTACACTTCTACAGACGGTTTTGTACATCCGTCAGTTAACACCAACCAAAGTGTTGGAAATGTGCCAGGCCTGCTTGGAGGTAAAACTGGGTACACAGATGAGGCAGGAGGGAACCTTGCAGTGATCTACGACGCTGGCATGAATCATCCAATTGTGGTTGTGGTACTTGGATCTTCAATAGATGGAAGGTTTGCGGATGTTGAGGCACTGGTAGACGCTACGTATGAGTATGTAGCATCTGGTTGGTACGAGTACGAGGTTGCAGGTAGCACACCTCGTGCATAAGACTTGCACAGTGGTGGGTGTATGCTGTACTATGTCCACTCATAAGGGCCCGTAGCTCATCTGGTAGAGCGCCTCATTTGCACTGAGGAGGTGGGGGGTTCGAGTCCTCTCGGGTCCACATATTCAAAAAAGATCACAGCTTGTTTGTGGTCTTTTTTTGAATATGTGTTAGAGGACTCGAAAAGGTTAGTCAGATATTTTGCGACCGCAGGAAGCAAAAATATCGACAACCTGAACTGAAGCTGTAAGCTTCGAGTCCTCTCGGGTCCACAAATATGCAACGCCACAGCTTTCGCTGTAGCGTTGTTGCCGTACCGCCGTCCCAGAAGAACAGATAGTTGCTAGCGTTGTGCTTTCTTTCCTGTGTACCTGTGGTGTATTAGTAAACTGAGAACAGCAGCGCACCCAAGCAGATTAAGACCTGTAACAAATGTCAGGAGCAGGTCTGAAATAACAAACATCGCATACAAGAAGGCTACCAGTGCCGCCCAAGTCCACAGACACCAAGAGCTTATGCTGAAATTAACGCACTGCGTTGTAGAGCGTGTTAGTTTAACTACTTGTGGCACATAACTAACCACCACCAGCAAGCTGTTCAATGAGTACGCAATCGTGATTATCTTAAGGATGGTCGGTTCCATGCGGTACAGTACCCCGAGGTTAGTTGTGCCCACCAACTCCAGCGCCGGCAGTTTTGAACATGTTGACGGGCAAGAACTGATACTGTTGTATGGACTAAGGTAAAGTCCAAGGAGAACTAACGATGAGTCTTCTAAACGATGCAGTTCGCATGCTGGAGCAACTCGAGCTTCCACTACCAGTTCACTGCAGCAACGAGCTTGAACGTGCTTACGAACGTAGCCACATTGATTTGTTGTATGCCATGCAAGTTCACTGCAACATTACTCAAGAGCTAGCTGTGTGCGTGCATACAAAGCAATCAGCTCCAGTGGCTCGACTTCTGGTGCACAGGAAGAAGATACACCCGAGTTCGTACGGAATGGTGATTGAGCTCAGAGAAAGCTTTCTGGAGTGTGCCCCCACTCAGTCAGTGGTTTATGCGCTGGCACACGAGCTTGCGCATGTGCTGTTGCTGACCAGGAACTCACCCTTTCAAATTTCTGAAAAACTTACAGACATTTGCGCTATGGCGCTTGGGTATGAACACGCGGTGTTGGGAGGAAGGCAGTACGTAGAAGCATCAGAACGAGAGCAGAAAGCTGCGCAGTTCAAGTGGTGGGCCTCTAGCCTTGTTCCACAACTGTGGCGTTCTACTGTGAAACTGCCCTGGAAGACACTCGGATACCTCACTGAGGATGAGGTGACTCAGTATGCTGAGCTTGTACAAACGCTTCGACAACCCTAGGCAACCGTTCTGTCGATAACACCCCGCAGCTTCCATGCTGCGGGGTGCTATACTTTACGTACACGTTCATTGGTATGGGTGCTTTACGGCTCTTTGTCATCGCGTTCTGTTTGGTGCTGTTTTTCGGCGGTGTGTTTTTTGTATACGAGTACTACGTGGGTCAGCAAACACTTATGCGCTCGGATCCACTGTATGCAGCAGAAGCCAGCCGCACGGTACTCAACTTGTTCCTGGCAGCAGGGCTAGTGGCGACTGTCACCACTGCGCTGCTCGTATACATGCTGTTCTCCACACGTACGCGTGCACGGAAAATGGCCTACGGGCTCGCAAAGGATCTTTCGTTTTCAAAAGAACAGTTTCGGCGATTCTACGAGTTGTCCCCGGTCCCGTACATGCTCATCACACCAGAAGGTAAGATCACGAGGCCAAACAAGGCTTCTATTCGGTTTTTGGGTATGCCCGAAGATCAACTGACGAACAAGAATCTGTTCGCATTTCTTACACACCCAGACCACCCAGACAAAATCGGTCGCTATCGAGCCCGTAGTGTGCGCCACATCCCCATTGAACAGAAGGAGGTGCAGGTTACGTTGGCTACTGGAGGCACAAGGTGGGCACTTTTGTCTATTGAAGATCTAACTGAGCCAGGACAGCCACACCAAGGACTTGTGACGCTCGTTGATATCCACGAGCAAAAAGAGCTCGATCGTATCAAGACAGAGTTTTTGTCACTTGCATCACACCAACTTCGAGCACCACTCTCAAACCTCAAGTGGTACATTGATTTTTTGTTGAAGCGCCGTGCGAACGCGCTGACTGAGGAGGTGTCTGGTTACTTGCACAAAATGTATCGGCGCAATGAGGACATGATTGATTTAGTAAACACGCTTCTCAACATGTCGCGTATAGAGATGGGGCGACTGAAAGTTCAAAAAGAACAAACAGACCTTTCTGAGCTTGCAGAGAGTGTTATTGAGGAGTTGCTACCAAAGGCAACTGATAAGCAAATTACGTTAAACAAACAGTACGAGGAGGCCGTTGCCCTCTACACCGATCGACGATTAGTGCGTATTATTCTACAGAACCTGCTAACAAACGCCCTGCGCTATACACCTGACGGCGGAGCAGTGTTTGTACGTATGCAACAGACAGAGCACGGGGTGGTACTTGAAGTAGAAGACACTGGTGTTGGTATCCCTCCTGAAGAACAATCACGCATCTTCCAGAAGTTGTACCGTGCCACGAACGCTCAACAAATAGAGGTGAATGGTAACGGTATCGGTTTGTATATGTGTAAAGCGCTTGCCGAAGGAATGGGGGGAAGTATTTCCTTTGCGAGTACAATGGGCAAAGGCACCACGTTTACGGTAGACTTACCAGGTAACTAATGCAGGTATGCAAGGAAAAAAGATTCTTATCACCGATGACGATATTCCGTTTTCAGAAATGCTATCTGAAATTCTTCGTGATGAAGGGGCAACGGTCCTCGTTGAGCACGATGGAAACGCTGGGCTCGCGACAGCGCTCGCCGAGAAACCTGATCTGGTCATGCTTGATGTTATGATGCCACGCATGTCTGGTATAGACGTATTGAACAAACTCCGTGCTGACTCATGGGGTGCAAATGTTCCCGCACTTCTTTTGACGAATATGACACAGCCGGAAGCTGCGGAGCGCACCTCGGTGAATGGACCGGCAACGGAGTATTTGCTTAAGACCGACTGGACATTGGATCAGATCGCAGAACGAGTGAAACAGCTGCTTGCATAGATGCTGTACAGTTTTATGGTGTTTATGTACACTTGTTTCGCACCTAGTTTGGAGGGAGTTTATCGACATACATTAAGCTTAGAGGACGTTTAGCTCAGTTGGTTAGAGCGCGCCGTTCACATCGGCGAGGTCACAGGTTCGAATCCTGTATCGTCCACATCAACTCAAAAGCCGCATGAGCGGCTTTTGAGTTAATGTGTGCTGTTTCTACACCACTTTACTTGCAACGTAGTCATCTGGAGCGTCTTTAAGATGCTGCTCAAGCTCATCGCGACTCAGAAGCCCCTTCTGGGCACCAATGTGCTGTACGCAGCTCATGGAGTTGATTGGACCCCAGCGAAGTGCAGTCGGGACATCTAGACCAAGCGCGCGTGCTGCTGTGAACGTCGAGCTGAAGGCATCACCTGCACCGGTGCGGTCAACAGGTGGCGCCGGATCAGGATACATTGGCATGTGCCACGCACCGTCCTCTGCAAGCGCATAGGCGCCTTCAGGCCCATCCGTGATAACTGGGGTGGTTGGACCAAGGTCACGCATGCGATGCAAGAGCTCCACAACGTTGTGGTCAGCAGTACCGAGGATCTGCTGGGCTTCCTCTTTGTTGCAGAAGAAGAGGTCAGTAACTTCGTAGACGTCCTTGAGTGCCTCGTGACCAAGTTCTATTTGGAAGCTACCGGGCTGGAATGAGAGCTTTGTTTCAGGATGCCCCTTGATGTAGGCAGCAATCTCGTGATGATAGTCGATGCCGTGCTCGCCAACTGAACTGAAGTAGACGTACTTCGGACTATTCATGTCAGGCACCTCATAGTCGTATGTTTCGTGCTTGATCAGAATGGTACGTTCTGGGCCGTACCGAAGTACATAGTGGTGGTTTGTTTCTTTACCCTCGTGCACATCGACAAACTGTGTGTCGATACCCTCATTCTTGAGCCAAGCCATGATTTCTTCACCCCCTGCATCATCACCAATGTCGGTAACGAGTGCTGTGTTGAGGCCCAGACGTTTCGCAGCGCATGCCGCGTTTGGGCTGTTGCCCACCGCAGGAACATTTACAGCACCTTTAAACTCCAGTTTGTCACCAAAGTACATGGAGAGCACTTTGCGCCCTGAAAGTGCGGTGTTCACGACTGCACGGTCTTCGCGCAGCTCAATGAACTCATCAGTGGTAATATCGCCAATTGCTACAAAATCAAGTTGTTCCATACGGAGCTATTAGTTTTCAAACAGCACTATTGTACTACACTATTGCGCTTCAAAGAAAATACGGTATACTCACTCGCACTATGGATTTGGTACTACAAGTAGAAAAACGCGATACACAGGGCACGCGCGCATGCAACAAACTGCGTGCGGACGGCGTTATGCCTGCGGTCATGTACGGGAAAGAGCAAGAGAACCAGAACATCGCTGTTTCAACTAAGGAGTTCGAAAAGCTGTGGCATACGGCAGGTGAGTCAACAATGATCACACTATCTGGCGCTGGCAATAATACCGCCGTGCTTATCCAGAACGTTGATCTTGACCCTCTCTACGGCACACCGGTGCATGCAGATTTCTATATCGTCAACACCAAGGAGGTTGTGAGTGTTGAAGTACCGCTCGTATTTGAAGGTGTAGCGCCGGCCGAAAAGGAACTCGGCGGTAACCTTGTCAAAGTTATGCACTCCTTGGAAATAGAGGCACTTCCTGCACAACTGCCGCACGAGATTGTGGTAGACAGTACAGCACTTGCTACGTTTGACGATCAGATACTTGTTGAAAACATCACACTACCTGAGGGCGTTACGACATCGGTTGACGCAAAAGAGGTTGTGGCAATCGTACAGCCACCACGTGAAGAAGAAGAGGAACCTGTCGCTGAGGTTGATCTCTCAGAAGTAGAAGTTGAAAAGAAGGGCAAGGAAGAATCCGAAGAAGAGTCCAACGAGTAAGAGCAAAAAACTGCCACCGGCAGTTTTTTTGTACATCAGCATCACTCCTGCGGTATACTGGTGTGCATGAGTACGTTGTTTGTACGCAGTGTTGCTGGTGTCGCCGTGATTGCCCTCATGTGTGGAGCATTTGTTGCAACACAGACAAGTCATGCAGATGATACAGCAACAGAGGCCATAGCAAAACGCCGTGCACAGCTTGAGAAACAGCTCGCGCACCTCGAAGAGCTCATCGAGAAGCAGCAGGTACTGCTAAACGAGAAGAGTGGAGAACGCAAAACTCTGGAGCGTGATATGGCTATCCTCGACGCAGAGATTGAGCAGGCACGCATTGCGATAGACGCTCAGAACATTGCCATTGCAGACCTCAAAAACGACATTTTTGATAAAGAAGCAACAATACTCGAACTTTCCAACAAGATCGACCGGGAGCGTGAGTCGCTCGCGGGTCTTGTCCGGCGCACCGCGGAACTCGACGAGCAGTCGCTTGTGGAGCTAGTGCTGTCGGAACATAGTTTTGCAGAGTTTTTTGAGGAGTATGACAGCTTTGCGACCATCAAGCTTGCACTCTACGAAAGCTTTCGTGAACTTGAAGCATTGCGTTCAAATGAGCGTGAGGTGAAGGAAGAGCTGCAGGAACGACAAGCATCAGAAGAGGAGCTCAAAACATTGCAGGTACTCCAGCAAAGCAAGCTAGAAGAGCAAGAGGAAGAGAAGGCACGGATTTTACGTGTCACTAAGGGTGAAGAAGCAAAGTATCAGCAACTCATCAGCGCCAACGAACGTAGCGCTGCGCAGATTCGCTCCGAACTCTTTGAACTGAGAGGATCTGCGGCTATCAATCTCGGTGACGCTATCGAGTTTGCAAACTTTGCCGGTAGCAAAACAGGCATTCGACCTGCACTTATCCTCGGTGTTCTGAAGCAAGAAACACGGCTAGGTGAGTTTCTGGGTAACGGTAGCTGGAAGGTCGACATGCATCCGACGCGTGACCGACCACTGTTTCAGGTAATTGCGCAGACGCTTGGTGTCGATCCGAACCGCATGCCGGTTTCAGCTGCACCGAGCTATGGTTGGGGTGGCGCTATGGGGCCAGCACAATTTATTCCAAGTACATGGGCGTGCTACGGTGGGTATATCAACACAAAGACCAAAGACTGCAACAACAGCGCTCGCAGCATGAGCTGGGACAACTACTGGGCGGGGCCATGGGTGTACAACAAAGACAAAGACCGCCTCCGTATTATTCGTGGCAAAGCAAGTCCGAGTAACCCGTGGGACAATCAAGATGCATTCATGGCAGCTGCAGTGTTGATGAAGGACAATGGCGCTGATGCTGGAACACGCTATGCAGAACGTCTAGCCGCCCTTCGGTACTTTGCCGGCTGGGCCAACGCAAGCAACCCTGCGTACGCGTTCTACGGTGATGGTGTCATGGGTCATGCCGACTACTACCAACGGCAGATAGATGCTCTCAAAGAGCTTGATGGATAGCTTGCGTTCTTGACAGTCATTTGGTACATTGTGTCGCACATATGAAGGCAGATATTCACCCACAGAATTACCGAAACGTAGTATTTGAGGACGCGACGAGCGGCGAGCGTTTTCTGATTGGCAGTACCATTGAGACTGACGAGACAACAACGTGGACGGACAAGAAAGAGTATCCGTTTGTTAAAGTCGAGATCAGTAGTGCAAGTCACCCATTCTACACAGGCAAAGAAACTGTTGTTGACACAGCTGGTCGTGTTGAGAAGTTCAAGCGCCGTGCAGCTGCTGCACAGAAGAAGTAACGTGCGGGCAACGATCTAGAAACCGTCCGTTGGACGGTTTTCGTGTATCTATGGACATTACAGCCTACAAAGAGAACACCAAGACTGCGTTTCTTGCAGCAGAGTACGAGCGCCTCGAAGCGCAGGCTATTGAAGTGCGCGAACTGGCGGAAGATCCAGACATGCAAGAGCTTGCTGAGTCAGACCTCACAAGCATACACGAGCAGCAGGACATCTTGCTGAAGCAGATGCAAGACATCACCAAAGAAGAAGAGGATGCGGATCGTTTCCCAAACGAAATTATTCTCGAAGTGCGTGCAGGAGCCGGCGGTGATGAGGCCGCATTGTTTGCTGCTGATCTTGCAAACATGTACTTAGCATACGCCGATGCTCGTGGCTGGCAGAACCGTCGTCTCTCAGAGTCAGTAAGTGGACTCGGTGGCTACAAGGAGGCTTCGTTTGAGATTAAGGGCAAGGATGTGTACCGTACACTACGCTTTGAAACAGGTGTGCATCGGGTGCAACGAATTCCAGAGACAGAGAAATCGGGACGAATTCATACCAGCACCGCTTCAGTTGCTATTCTGCCGATTCGAAAGAAAGTTAAAGTTGAGATTGATCCATCAGACATAGACATGGAGTTTAGTCGTTCAGGCGGAGCAGGGGGGCAGAATGTCAACAAAGTGGAGACTGCGGTTCGCCTGATCCATAAGCCTACTGGTATTGATGTGCGTTGCACATCAGAGCGCAAACAGGAGGCAAACCGGGAAAAGGCAATGCAGATCTTGGCTGCAAAGCTGCAAGAGCTCGAGGAAGAGAAAGAGGCTAAGAAGTATGCGGCTGAACGTAAGGGTCAGATTGGAACCGGAGATCGTAGTGAGAAGATACGTACGTACAATGTGTTACAAGACCGTGTAACCGATCATCGTATCAAGGAAAGCTGGCACAACATCGAATCCATCTTTGCTGGGAATATAGCACCGATCATTAAGGCGGTTGGGCAGGCAGCCCACGAAGCAGAGCAAGTATAACGTTTTGACTTCTTAGACTATTCTGGTACACTCATCGTCACTATATGAATACAACGACCGAAACAAGCGACAAGCCTATCAACCGCATGTTTGCTGCGGGTGCGCACTACGGTGTAGCAAAAGCTCGTCGCCATCCAAGCACCAAAGCTGGTGTGTTTGCTAGCAAGAACAAAAACGACATCGTCGACCTTGAATACACCGAGAAACAGCTAGACGCTGCAAAGGAAGTTGCAAAAGCGCTCGGTCAAGAGCGTAAACTATTGATGTTTGTTGGCGGAAAGCCAGAAAGTCACAAGATCGTCCGCGACGCGGCAGAGGCTTTAGACGCACCGTACTGTGTGGGTCGCTGGATAGGCGGCACACTCACTAACAATACTGAGATCAAGAAGCGTGTTCACTTATTGAAGAAACTCGTGAGTGATCGCGATAGCGGCGCACTCGGTAAGTACACGAAGTTTGAACGCTTGCAGATTGATCGACAGATAGAAAAGCTGCAAACCATGTATGAAGGTTTACTGCCGTTGGAGGACAAACTACCACACGCACTGTTTGTCATAGACCCGCGTCGAGAGGCGATTGCAGTAGAAGAAGCGCATCGCAAGCACATTCCAGTGATTGCGTTGGCAAACACTGACTGTGATGTAAGTACGATCGCGTACCCAATACTTGGAAACGACAGTGCGGTCAAATCAATTAAGTACTTTGTTGATGAAATAGCAGAAGCTTACAAGGAAGGGCTTGCTCTGCCACCGGCAGCACCTGCTACACCGGCAAAGACTGCGTAACACACATCAGTCCCCACCCGCGTGGTATGATGTGTACTATTGTTTTGTAACAAGTTGTTTATGGCTATCACTACTGATGACATTAAGGCTCTTCGTGAGCGCACCGGACTCTCTGTTATGGACTGCAAGCAGGCCCTAGAGTCGACGGACGGTGACATGGATAAAGCTATTATTGCACTTCGCAAGAAGTCGAGCACTGCTGCAGCAAAGAAGGCTGAGCGTGATCTTGGCGCAGGTGTTGTACAGTCATACATACACGCATCACAAGATGTTGGTGCTCTTGTCCTACTTTCCTGCGAGACCGACTTTGTTGCAAAGAATGAAGAGTTTGTGCAGCTCGCACATGATATTGCCATGCACGCTACTGCAACAAGCCCAGAGTTTGTAAACCGTGATCAGGTAACTGAAGAGTCTACTGATAAAGCACGCCAGCTGTTTGAAGAGGAAGCAAAGGACAAGCCGGAAGAAATGCGCACAAAGATTGTTGAAGGTAAAATGGAGTCGTACCTAAAGGAGCGAGTACTCACCGAGCAACCGTACATCAAGGATCCAGAAGTAACTATTGCTGGCCTTGTCGAGCGCGCTACACAAAAGTTTGGTGAACGTATTGAGATTTCTGACTGCGTCCGCCTTTCGGTTCGCGGCTAAATCCTGCCATGTCGTCTGTACTCGTAGTATCTGCGAGCTTGCTTGGCCTGCTTCTCATCGGACGTTATGTAGAACTCCTGCGCGGTGGCCGTGTACTTGCACCAGTCCGTGATGTGCTCGACCGTGTCACAGTTGCGATTAGTCGCGGGCTGGGTAGTGCACTGCGACGTATTGTGCACTTCTTTCATAGCGACGTGTTGATGAAGGGTTTGCATGTGCTAACATATGCAGCACTTGTGTGTGTACGTTTTGTTGAGCGGCGACTCGTACGTTTGGTGACAGTAATGCGACAGTTTCGACGAGAGCAAGAGTTAAAAGAGCCAACACACAAGCTGGCTCGTGCGCATCACGAACGAGCGGTGCACGAATAAGCGCTGCCGAAGTGGGTCGGCTGGTACATGAGAAGCGAAGCTTCGAACGGCTTGTCAAGGTAGGCAGCAAAGAGTAGTACACACAAGAAACATACGCCGAAGTAGCTCAGTTGGTAGAGCAACCGCCTTGTAAGCGGTAGGTCCCGAGTTCGAATCTCGGCTTCGGCTCCATGATACACACCAACACGCACGCATGCATGGCGGCGACCGCCTTGGCTTATGTATATGCCTGGGTACGTCCCGAGCTCTAGTCTCGGCTTCGACTCCAGTATTATGGATGCAGTCACGGTAGAAAACTCGTATAGAAACTCACCTTACTTTCACGTAGCTCATGCACGCGATCTGACCGGTCGTGACAAGTTAGTGTACCGATTACTTGAGATGCTACCAGGTTTTCTTTCCTGGGGCACCATCATTACCATTATCGTACTCTCCATCAACGCGCCGGTGGTGGCAGCGTTTTTCATTATTGCATTCGACTTGTTCTGGCTATTGAAGACCGTGTACTTCAGCTTACATCAGCGCCACAACTTCCGCAGATTGCGCCACCACAAGCGCCAGAACTGGCACGAGATGCTCGAACCACTTAAGTATGAGGGTATACACCACATGGTGATACTCCCATACTACAAAGAAAGCCGTGAGATTGTGGAACAGGCAATCGAGTCGGTGGAAACCGCTGACTACGATAGGCAGCGGGTTATTCTGGTACTTGCAGCAGAGGAACGTGCTGGCAGTGAGGCATTGGAGATTGGGGAAGCGATGCTCAAGAAGTACAAGCACACCTTTGGGCACATGATTCTCACGGTGCACCCGCCTGATTTATCTGGCGAGATTAAAGGGAAGGGGCCAAACATCACGTGGGCTGCGGAACGAACAAAGGAGGAAGTCATTGATCCACACAAGATACCGTACGAAGACATTATCGTAAGTGCCTTTGATATCGACACTGTTGTAGAGCCCCAGTACTTCTTGTGTCTCACATGGCACTTCCTGACGACAGAGCATCCACACAAGGCATCATTCCAGCCAGTGCCGTTGTACAATAACAACATATGGGATGCGCCGGCGGTATCGCGTGTAGCCGCGTTCTCAAGTACGTTTTGGCAGATGATCCAGCAAGAGCGTGAAGAAAAGCTAACAACGTTCTCTAGCCACGCCATATCGTTTAAAGCGCTCAATGAGGTTGGTTTCTGGCAAAAGAACATGATTAGTGACGACTCAAGGATCTTTTGGAACTTGTTCATGGCCAATGATGGTGATTATCGAGTTGTGCCTATCAGTTACCCTGTCTCCATGGACGCTAACCTTGCGCCAAGCCTCTGGCAAACAATGGTTAACATCTATCGACAGCACCTGCGTTGGATGTGGGGGCAGGAGAGCATTCCCTATATGCTTTTTGGCTTCATGAAGAACCCACGCATACCATTCAAGTCGAAGGTGTTCCACACACTTGTACAAATTGAGGGTTTCTGGTCGCTCTCCACTGCACCACTTATCATTCTTCTGTTGGGCTGGTTGCCACTCTTGTTGGGTGGTGATGCGTTTCGAGATACCGTGTTGTCGTACAATCTACCGTTTGTAACACGCAACCTGATGATTGTTGCTATGATGGGTCTGATTCTTTCGGCGGCTATTGGGCTCTCATTGATGCCACCGATGCCAGAGCGACTCAAGAAGAAACGTCTATCGAGGTACTTGGGTGCTAGCTTGCAGTGGCTGCTTGTACCATTTACCATCATTATCTTTGGTGCTATACCAGGACTCCATGCACAAACGAGGTTGATGCTCGGTAAGTACATGGGTGAGTTTTGGGTAACACCAAAACACCGTAAAGGAAGCTAACATGAAGCCACTCTCTCGAAAATTTCGTCGCGGACTCTTTTGGGGTCTCTTTGCAGTGTTTGTGGTTGGTACACCGATACTGATCGGCTATTCTCAAGGCTACCGTCTCGACGATGCGCTGGAGCTAATACAAACTGGTGGCATATACATACACTCAGACCTGGCAAATACCAATGTCTTTCTCAATGGTGAGTTTGTCGAAGACAATGGTGTGCTCATCCGCAACACCTTGATTCAAGACCTGACGCCAAATCGTTCGTATGAACTTTGGGTTGAAAAAGAAGGTCTCCAGAGTTGGGTTAAGATTCTGCGCGTGCAGCCCAATCTTGTCACAGAAGCGCGCGTGTTCATGTTGCCTGAAACACTTGAATGGGAAACGATTCCAGCAACATCAACACTACGCATTGCTGGCACTGTAACAACAGCAAGTACATCCGCTTCAAGCACCACAGTTGTCGCCAACCCCGCACACGTGGAGCTGCAAACGTTTTTTACAAGCAGCCGAGACCAGTTTGAGGTTGAAATTGCGACCACTACCTACACCTACGTTGGTGCTGTGCGAGTGGCAACAACCACAATTCTGCGTGAGATTCAGTTCCCAGGATGGCTTGAAACACTCGCTAGCACAAGCGCACTTTCAGATAAAACTATGGTCCGCGAACGTGATGGTGTTGTTGCTTGGCTCGACAATGGGAACATTCACGCCACATGGGCACGCACAGATGAAGCTGCCCCATACTTCTTCTGTAACACCACGGCAACATGTACACCAGAGTTTCTAATCGACTGGGAGGAGCCAATTGAACGCTATAATTTCTATCCAAACCGTAACGATGTAGTACTCGTGAGCACGAACCGCGGTTTGTTCGCAATTGAGCTCGATAACCGATCGCAACGCAACATTCAAGTTGTGTCGGACACGCCGTCGTTGGACTTTCGGATCGACACAAACGATGTGCTCATTACTTTTGACGGCACAGTGTTCAAAACTACAAGCTGGTAATGCTTTGCGCATACTACAGCATGTCGTATACTCAAGTTCTATGACCGGAACAGTGCATCCGCTTTCTGCTGCGATTTCACGTATCAATCATATTTTCACTAACCTTGGTTTTGAGTTTGCCGAGGGGCCACTCATAGAAAGCGAGTTTTACAACTTCGATGCGCTTAATGTGCCACGCGACCATCCCGCACGAGATATGCAGGATACGTTTTGGGTCAAGGGAATGGATGAAGCGGTGCTACGGACACACACAAGTCCTGTGCAAGTGCGCTACATGGAAAAGCATGCGCCACCTATCCGGATCATTGCTCCAGGACGCGTATTCCGTAACGAAGCAACTGACGCAACACACGAGGCTCAGTTTTTCCAGTTTGAAGGCTTGTATATCGACAAAGGTGTATCGCTTGGACACCTCAAGGGTACACTCGAGCACTTCTTTACCGCTTTTTACGGACGCGACATTACTGTCCGTTTTCGACCAGGCTACTTCCCATTCGTCGAACCAGGCGTTGAAGTTGATATGCTGTTCAAGAAACGTGACGGCACTGAAGTATGGGTTGAAGTTATGGGTGCTGGTATGGTACACCCAAACGTTCTCAGGTCAGGCGGGATCGACCCAGAGGAATACTCTGGCTTTGCGTTTGGCGTAGGTCTTGAGCGCCTTGTTATGATCGCAGCTGATGTGCCAGACGTGCGTCTGTTCCACACTGGCGATCTTCGCCTCGTACATCAATTCTAGTATGAAAGTTTCTCGAGCCTGGTTACAAACATATTTCGATGAAGAACTGCCAACTGCGGAAGCGCTTGCAGAGCTTTTCACCTTTCACTCGTTTGAAGTAGAAGGTCTTGAGGATGTGAAGGGCGACACTGTGATAGATGTAGACATTCTCCCTAACAGAAGCTCTGACTGTCTTTCGCACCGTGGTATTGCACGCGAACTAGCAACATTGCTTGACCTTCCACTCAAGCGAGAGCCGTTGCGTGATGCGTTGCCTTCGTATGAAGAAAGCAATGATCTCGCTGTATCAGTCGAGGACAACAAGCTCTGTTCTCGCTACATGGGTGCCGTGCTCAAGGGTGTCACCGTAGGCCCGTCACCAGATTGGCTTGTTGAGCGCCTTGAGGCGATTGGCCAACGTTCAATTAACAATATTGTGGACGCAACAAACTACGTTTTGTTTGACCTTGGGCAGCCACTCCATGCATTTGACCTAGAGAAGCTTGGTAAGGACAAAAACGGTGCGCACGCAATTACTGTACGCAATGCACGTGAAGGTGAGGAGATCACCGTACTAACCGGCGAGGAGTACACACTTACTCCAGAAACACTACTTATTGCAGATGGTACGACTGGCACCCCACTTGCTATAGCAGGCATTAAGGGCGGCAACGCAGCAGAAATTGACGCAGAAACTACTGACCTTGTGCTTGAGGCGGCTAACTTTCAGTTTGTGAATGTTCGTAAGACATCGCAGCGACTTAAGCTTGCAACGGATGCGTCACTGCGCTTCCAGAACGAACCTGCAGGCGAATTGGCTGCATTTGCGATGCGCGACCTTATCACACTCATCCAAGGCATAGCCGGCGGAACACTTGCAGGAGTTGTTGACGAATATCATGGCGCACACGAGCGTATGCCTGTAGACGTCACACTTGAGCATATCAACGGTCTTTTGGGTACCGAGCTCACAGTAGAAGAGGTTGAGAATATTTTAATTCGCTTTGGGTGGGAGTTTTCACGCACTGAAGATGAGTTTGCCATAACACCTCCATGGGAGCGAAGCGACTTAACTATAGCCGAAACAATAATAGAAGAGGTGGGGCGAGTGTATGGACTAAGAAACATCAAGGGTGTACTACCGAACAAACCAACAGAAGCTCCGGTCGTGAATCAGCGACATGCACTTGCCGAACATATCCGCCGGGTATTAGTCTCAATGGGATACAGTGAAGTGTATACATACACGTTGGCGGCAGAAGGACATGTTGAACTTGCGAACCCTCTTGCATCTGACAAGGCGTTCATGCGGCAACGAATAAGCGATGGTCTGCAGCAGTCACTTGATCTCAATGCAAACAACAGTGCCTACCTGGGCTTAGATGCAGTACGAATCTTTGAAATTGGCCCACGGTTTACAGACAAGGGCGAGGAATTGGCACTTGCTGTCGGAGTGCGTGCCATTCGAGGCAAGCAGGGCAAGCTCGAGAATGTACTTGAGAAAGATATAGCATCGCTTGGTCATGAGCTCGGTGTTGTGCTCCAAGGAAACACGAATGGCGGTGTGTTTGAAACATCATTAGAACCGGTCGTTGCCGACATTCACCCTGCCAAAGCGTACGATGCTCCTCTACCATGGAACATCGACACACGTTTCGCGCAATGGTCGGAGTTTCCGTGTGTCCT
>Ga0180435_10001334_pt1 | contig 25829 bp, 18 predicted proteins | sample SS_ome_3_FD_132467 | JGI IMG/M metagenome (GOLD analysis project Ga0180435, IMG submission 132467) | Hypersaline lake sediment archaeal communities from the Salton Sea, California, USA - SS_3_S_1 metaG | ecosystem: Environmental > Aquatic > Non-marine Saline and Alkaline > Hypersaline >... | reverse complement strand
TCGCACGGTGAGGTGGGAGTCGATTTCCAATCACCAGTGCGTGTCGATCGACACCCACTCCACAGATGGTCGTGCCTTCGGCACGCCCGGGCCGACCTCGAACATCAAACGATGCAGCCACACGCCCCGGTACACGCAAAAGGTCCCGACCCCCATCTTTTCTTAAGAATAGAGGGGGAAAACTCCCTGAAATGCTTTGTGTGCGATGCCTCTCCGTGTTCTTCTCTGTGTCTCCGTGCCTCTGTGGTGAACCTGCGACGTTGCGATGGATCCGCGAAAACCGTGAAATCCGCGTCAGAGAATGCGATGGGCGACGAGTTGGGTGCTCGACTCGTTCACGAGTCCTTGCGATCCGCCTCCATCCGTGTCTATGGCGCTCGCGCTCCGGAGTCGGGCCGAGCCGTTACGTCGGGGGGGCGAGGTAGGCCAGGGCGCGGTCGGCCTCGGCGTCCATGATGACGTGCAGCAGCCGGCCGCCGGAGACCGCTTCGACGTCGATCACCCGGACCACCTCATTCATGTCGGCGAAATCGGGGACCAGCTCCGCCAGCGAGTTGGACGAGCCGTAGAGGAAGTCCTCGTTCCAGGTCACCCGCTTGTCGTCGGGATAGACCGGGAGGTAGGCGATCTTCGACTCGACCAGGTCGTTGAAGAAGTGGGTGCCGAAGGAAACGTCGGGCAGGTAGGAGCCGCGCTGCCGTGCGATCTCCACCAACATGGCGGTGTGGCTGATGTCCGAGTAGGTGACCGAGACTCCGAGCTGGATGTCGCCGCGGCTGCCCCAGCGGCCGGGCCCCATGAGGATGAACTGCCGCTCCGGCAGCACCTGGTTGAGCGCACCCACCGTGTGGCCGACGCGCAGCATCTCCTCGCGAGTGGAGAGCTTTTCATAATCGAGGGGATCGATCAGGACCGCGTAGCGGACATTCCGGCATTGAGCCATCTGGACGTAGCGAACCGCCGAGAAGATCTGGTCCCGGCTTTCGATATTTGCCGGGACGGGCTCCCGCTGGGCGGACGAGCCGAGGCTCAGGGCCCGGCACTGGAGCATGAAGAGGTGGTCTCCGTCGTGGGCGAACTCCACGTCGACGGGTTCGCCGAGACCTTCCTCCAGAATGTCGAGCATGGTCTTCATCGAGGCCGGGAAGTCGGATTTCGCCAGGCCCTCGAAGGTGACGACGAGCTCGGTGGGATCGACCTGCGCCATGAGGCCCACCATGGGCAGGAGCTGCTGGTGGCGGTAGATCGAAAAGATCTTCTGCATTTGGGGCAGTGAGCGGCCGACCCGCCGCAGGAAGGTCTCGATGGGAACGGAGTCGAACTGCCCTTCGTTGAGGTCGATGACGTCGACCTCACCCTGGGAGTAGCGGTAGACCTCGTTGGGTTGCTGCACGGCCCGGAGGGTGGGTTGCTCGAGGGCGATCAGAACAGGGTAGTCGTCGACGGTGCGGTCCACGGCGCGGGTGCCCAGGCCGAGGACGAGGCGAGCCATGCCGTCGGTGTGGCGGATCCGCTGGGACCAGCGCATTTCGCAGCGAGAGAATCCCACGCCGGCGAAGACCGGCGTCTTCATGTCGCCCACTTCGCGCCCCACCACCTCCTGGATGAGAATCCCCATCTGCTCCTGGAAATCCAGCAGTCCGCGCCTTCGGCGGTACTCGATGGGATCCGGGTGGAAGATCGACGCGTAGACCTCGGCGATGGCGTTCTCCAGGGCGTCGAGCCGGGCCTCCATGGTCCCTTTGTTGCGGATGAAGAGGCTCTTGTACTTACCCGAGAACGCGTGGCCGATGCGGTCTTCGAGGAGGCTCGACGACCGGACCACGAGGGGCGTTTCGCCGATCTCGACGAGCATCTGCTCGAGGCCGTCGTGAATGGTCGGCGGCATGGAGCCGTTCTTGAAGAGGCGTTCGACCAGCGGGTACTCCTGGCGGACCTCCTTGAGGTCCTTGTACTTCACGTTGATGATCTCTTCGAGGTTGTTGTACTCGATGAACTCGAGGATCCCGTTGGAGGGCAGGAAGAACGAGTTCGGAATTCTGTAATCGGTGGGGAACCGTCCCTCGTACTGGGCCTGCTTGAGAATGGAGTTGGCGAGCACCAGCCCGGCGGCTTTGCCGCCGAGACGGCCCTGCTGACCGTAGGTGGGGACGATGCGGTCGAGCACCCACCCGAAGTCGCTGACGCGAACGAAACGCTTGGCGACGGCGATGAAGTCGAGGTGATCGGTGAGCAGACGCCGCACCAGGGCGGCGCGGGTGCCGATGACGTCTTCGGGCAATGCGGAGCCTTCGCCCGGTGCGAACGCGAGAAACTCGTGCACCTTTTCGCGGAGGTCGCCGAGCGGGGTGTCGGCATCTTCGGCGAGACGGGCGACCTCCAGCGCGAGGGCGCGCTTCTCGGTGAGCAGGATCGTCATGTCGATGGCTTCCGCCGACAGGTGGTGCTCGGCGTACTTGAGGGCGAGCTCGTACATGGCGTGCCGGCTCTGCTTCGGCAGGCGCGGCTTGGGGCGGTTGGGATCCAGTCGGGGCGGCGAGCCCGAGAGCTTGAGGGCGACGGCGATCTCGTCGTCGATGTCGTCGAGGTCGATCAGGTTCATTCGCTGCATGTCCAGCAGCAGGCGGCGGCACACCCGCTGTGCCAGCCCGGGACGCCGCTGCCGGAGATCGTCGAACCGATCGCGCCACGCTGGTTGGGTCAAGGTTCCTCCCCGATGGGCGGCATTGTAGCTCGGCCCCAGGTCCGCGTCCTCGACCGCAGGGGGTCGCTGTACAATCTCACGATGTTCCTTCACGACACCGGCGATCCGGCACGAACCATCGCGATCTCCCAATCCTCCCACGCCTGGCTCGCCTGGCAGCTGGCCGAGCATTGGGGAAATCGCCGGTTCAGCCGACCGCTGCCGCGGGCGGAGGTGCTCGCCGCGGTCATGCTGCACGACATCGGATGGACCGAGTTCGATCCGGCCCCGGGGATCGATGCGCTGGGCCGGCCGCGGACCTTCGACAACATGGCCCTCGGAAACCACCTCGAGATCTGGCGGACCAGCGTGCTGCGGACCTCGATGGTGAGTCGATACGCCGCGATCCTGGTGGCGTCGCACTTCGCCGCCATGGCCGAGGTGAAGAGCGTCGCTCTGCTGGAGAGCGGCGAGACCTCGTCGGCGAGACTGGTGGAGAGCTTCCGGGCAGAAATGGAGCGGCTGGAGGCCTCCTGGTCGGAGGCTCTCGGCACCGATGCCCGATACCAGGATGTGCTGCAGGGGCCGAGGCGACAGGCCAACGCGGCGATCCTCACCCTGGCCGACCGGGTGTCGGTCTACCTCTGCGGATCCCTGGCTTCCAAGTTCGAGGTCCGCGCGCCCGCCGCTGAAGTCGGTGTGGAGACGGTGCGATTGAATGCGCTGGACCGGGCGAACTGGCGGGTCGACCCGTGGCCCATGGAGGGCGACCGGGTCCGGCTGCAGGTCGAGGGGCGATTGCTGCCGCGGCGCTGCTTCGAGTCGGCCGACGAGTTCCACGCCGTTCTCGATCGGGCGCCGGTGGAACGCGTGAGCTTCACCTTGATGCGGGCGTCCGCGATCGGTTGACATTCGGGGATCGGCGACTACAATACCCACCTGCCATCGATGCTCCGCAGTAGCTCAATGGTAGAGCGGGTGGCTGTTAACCACTAGGTTGGGGGTTCAAGTCCCTCCTGCGGAGCCAAAACCATCACTCTGAAACCCGCGCGTCAGCGCGGGTTCTTCCGTTGAATTGTGCTACTGTCCCGATCCGGAGGTCTGCATGACAGACAAGAAACGAGCGATGGTCACCGGAGGCGCGGGATTCCTGGGCTCTCATCTGTGCGAACGACTTCTCGACGAAGGTCTCGACGTCGTGTGCATGGACAACCTGATCACCGGGAGTCTTGCCAACATCGAGCATCTCTTCGGCCGTGAAGGGTTCATCTTCGTCGAGCACGATGTCACCAACTTCATCCACGTCGCGGGCCGTTTGGACTACGTGCTCCACTTCGCGTCGCCGGCCTCGCCCATCGACTACCTCAAGCTGCCCATTCAGACGCTCAAGGTCGGTTCTCTCGGCACCCACAAGGCCCTCGGCCTCGCCAAGTCCAAGGGAGCGAGGTTTCTCTTGGCCTCGACCTCCGAGTGCTACGGGGATCCCCTGGTCCATCCACAGCCCGAGACCTACTGGGGCAACGTCAACCCGGTCGGGCCGCGCGGCGTCTACGACGAGGCGAAGCGGTTCTCGGAGGCCATGGCCATGGCCTACAACCGGCATCACGGCCTGGAAACCAGGATCGTGCGGATCTTCAACACCTACGGACCGCGGATGCGGGCCGGGGACGGCCGTGTGGTGCCGGCATTCATCTGCCAGGCGCTGGACGGTGACCCGCTGACGGTCTTCGGCGACGGGTCTCAGACGCGTTCCTTCTGCTTCGTCAACGATCTCATCGAGGGGCTCTACCGCCTGCTGATGTCCGACTACGACGAGCCGGTGAACATCGGCAACCCGTCGGAGATGACGGTGCTGCAGTTCGCGCACGAGATCGTCCGGATCATCGGGTCGGACTCCGAAATCAGCTTCAAGGAGCTGCCGGTCAACGATCCCAAGGTCCGCCAGCCGGATATCACGCTGGCGCGGAAGATCCTCGACTGGGAGCCCACGGTCGCGCTCGAGGACGGCCTCGCGGACACCATCGAGTACTTCCGGACGCACCGGTAGCGCACACGAAACCTCGGTTCTGACGCGGATTTCGCGGATGACACGGATCGGGCTCCCTCCGAACCGAATCGAGATGGTGGCTGAGATCGCCAATCGATCGGCCCAGCGCCCGCGACCTGTCGGTCGCGTTCGCACGGTGAGGTGGGAGTCGATTTCCAATCACCAGTGCGTGTCGATCGACACCCACTCCACCGATGGTCGTGCCTTCGGTACGCCCGGGCCGATCTCGATCACCAAACGATGCCTCTCCGTGTTCTTCTCTGTGTCTCCGTGCCTCTGTGGTGAGTAACGTGCGTTCAGGGCTCGTTGGCGAGGACGAGCTCGAGGACCTCAGCGGCGGTGGTGACCGGGTGGACGTCGAGCTGCTTGCGGGCCCGGGCCGGCAGCTCCCGGAGGTCGCGCTCGTTCACCGCGGGCATGACGATGCGGTGGATGTCGGCGCGCAGAGCGGCCAGGACCTTCTCCTTGATGCCGCCCACCGGCGTGACGTCGCCGCGCAGAGTGAGCTCGCCGGTCATGGCCACGTCGTGGCGGACCGGCCGGCCGGATGCGGTGGAGACGATGGCGGCGAGCAGGGTGACGCCCGCCGAAGGCCCGTCCTTGGGCACTGCGCCGGCCGGAACGTGGATGTGCAGCAGGTGGCGATCGAACCAGCCCGGCTCGATGCCGAGCTCGGCCGCGTGGACGCGGGCGAAGCTGACCGCCGCTGCGGCGGACTCCTTCATCACGTCGCCGAGGGAGCCGGTGAGCCGCAGCTCGCTCTTCTCGGCGGGTGAGGCGGCGGCCTCGACGAGGAGGATGTCGCCGCCCACCGGGGTGTAGGCGAGCCCGGTGGCAACCCCGATCCGGTCGTCATGCAGCCGTTCTTCGGCGAGGTGCCGCCGCGGCCCGAGCAGCGTCGCCACCGTGGACGGGGTGACGCGGTGCGGGTGGCGCCGGCCCTCGGCGACGCGAACCGCGATCTTGCGGCAGACTCCGCCGATCGTCCGCTCGAGATTGCGGACGCCGGCCTCACGGGTGTAGCCGTCGATGATCTCACCCAGCGCGGCGGAGGTGAAGCTCACCCTTCTCCCGGCGAGACCGTTCTCGAGAATCTGCCGTGGCGCCAGGTGGCGGCGCGCGATCTCGATCTTCTCCTCCTCGGCGTAGCCCGACAGACGGATGAGCTCCATCCGATCGAGAAACGCGGGCTGGATGGTGTCGGTGACGTTGGCGGTGGTGATGAAGAGCACCCGGGAGAGGTCCACGTCCACCCCGAGGTAGTGGTCGCGGAAGGTGTGGTTCTGTTCGGGGTCGAGAACCTCGAGCAGGGCCGAGGACGGATCGCCGCGGAAGTCGGCGCCGATCTTGTCGACCTCGTCGAGCATGAAGACCGGGTTCATGCTGCCGGCCTGCTGGAGGCACTGGACGACGCGGCCCGGGAGGGCGCCGACGTAGGTTCGACGGTGGCCGCGGATCTCGGCCTCGTCGCGGACGCCGCCCATGGACGAGCGGACGAAGCGGCGGCCGAGGGCGCGGGCAATGGAGCGGCCGAGGGAGGTCTTGCCGACGCCGGGCGGGCCGACGAAGCATAGGATGGGGCCCTTGCTCTCGGGCTGAAGCTGACGGACGGCGAGGAACTCGATGATCCGTTCCTTGACCTTTTCGAGATCGTAGTGGTCCTCGTCCAGGATGCGCCGGGCTCCTGCGATCTCCAAGTTGTCCTCGGTGGTGGTGCTCCACGGCAGCGAGGTCATCCAGTCGAGCCAGGTTCGGACCACCGACGCCTCCGCCGAGTCCGGGTGCATGGCGGCAAGACGGCGCAGTTGGGTCTCGAGCTCGGCGCGGGCCTCGTCGGGGACGCCGACCTCGTCGGACCGTTGGCGGTACTCGCGGACCTCGCGCTCGGTGTCGTCGACCTCGCCGAGCTCGCTTTGGATGGTCCGCATCTGTTGCCGCAGCAGGAACTCCCGCTGGCCCTGGTCCATTTCGTCGCGAACCCGGGAGGAGATCTGCTCCTGCACCTCGAGCAGGGCGATCTCCCGTTCCAGCAGGGTGTGGATTCGGGTGAGGCGTTCCTCGAGGCTTTCGAGCTCGAGAAGCTTCTGCGCGTCGGCCACCGGCAGCCCGAGGTTCGAGGCGGCGAGATCGACGAGGCGCACCGGATCGTCGAGGTCGGCGGCGAGCATCATGATCTCCGGAGAGATGCCCTTGCCCAACAGCTGGATGCGCTCCAGGTGGCTCCGGATGGTGCGGACGGAGGCCTCGACGGTGAGATCCGGGGCTTCGGAGTCCGGCTCCGGGAGCAGGCGGATCCTGGCCGTCAGGCTCGGCTCGGTGCGGGTGAAGTAGTCGGCTCGGGCGCGGGCGAGTCCCTGGACGAGAATTCTCTGCGTCCCGTCAGGCAGCTTGACGGCGCGCATGATGGTGCCGGCGCAGCCCACGGTGTAGAGGTCCTCCTCCCCGGGGTCGCCGAGCCGCGGCTGGCGTTGGGCGAGGAGCAGGACCACGCGGTCGGCAGCCAGTGACTCGTCCACCGCCATCGACGACGACGCCCGGTCCACCGACAGCGGAAGGATGGCGTAGGGGAAGAGAACCGAGTCCTCGAGGGGCAGCACCGGGAGCTCATCGGAGATCTGAACGACCTCCCCATCCAGGTCGATCCCCTCGCCGGCCGCCGGTGCGTCGGTGCGGTTTCGGGAGCTCATTCGTCTCGGGTGAGGAGCAGACCCTTGAGCTCCTCCATGAACTGATTGACGTCCTCGAAACGGCGGTAAACGCTGGCGAATCTGACGTAGGCCACCTGGTCGAGGTGGCGCAGGCGTTCGATGACGAGGTGCCCGATGTCCTCGGTGGACATCTCTCTGACCTCGTGCGATGCGATGGCGCTCTCCACGGCATCGACGATGGACAGCAGGTCTTTTCGCGGGACGGGCCGCTTCTCGCACGCTCGGAGCATGCCGTTGAGCAGCTTTTCGCGGTCGAAGGTCTCGCGGCGGCCGTCCCGCTTGACCACCGTGACCGGGAGCTCGTCGACCCGCTCGTAGGTGGTGAACCGGCGGCTGCAGCCGGGGCATTCGCGGCGGCGGCGGATCTCCGCCCCCTCCCGCACCTCGCGGGAGTCCACGACGCGGCTCGAGCCGTGACCGCAGAACGGACAGATCATTCCGAGTCTCCCTCCTCGGCCATGTCGCGCATCTCGGAAAAGCGCATTCCGAGCAGCGGCAGGCACGCGAGACCGATGATGGTGATGGGCACAAAGCAGATGGCGTGGTAGACGATGGCGATGGCCGTGGCGAGGTTGAGCTCGACGCCGAAGAATGTCGTCAGACCGACCTGGGTCGCCTTGTGAAAGCCCCCGACGCCGCCCGGGGTGGGGATGGCGAGGCCCATGACGGCCAGGGTCACCAGCAGGAAGGACACCCGCAGCGGCAGGTCGAGGCCGAAGGCCATCAACGTGACCTTGACCTGCCAGTAGATGATGATCCACAGCGCGAAGGACGCGGCCATGGTGATGAGCAGGTCGCGGGGTCGTTGGAGGACCCGAAGGCCGTCGAGGAAATGGTTGAGGAAGTTGGCGAAGGGGTCGCGCCACGACGGCGCAAAGCGCGCCAGAGGCCTGCTCAGAGTGGCGACGAACCGGTCCTGGTAGCGGAAGAGTCCGAGCAGAACGGCGGTGCCGGCGGTGAGGATCGCACCGACGGCGTAGCCGGTGATCCGCAACAGGTGGAGGTTGGTTTCGGCGTCGGCGTCGAGGTTCGGCATGAGCGGCGGCCAGATCAGGAAGACGAGAAAGAACAGGACCACCGTCCAGAGGTCGAAGACCCGCTCGGTGAGGATGGAGGCGAGACCGGCCGAAACCGGAAACCGGTCGCGTTTGGCGAGAATCACCGGCCGGAGAATGTCTCCCATACGGGCGGGCAGCAAGGTGATGGCGGTGTAGCCCACGGCGGTGGCCAGGACCGCCGACGAGTGCCGGACGCGGGCCACCGGTCGCAGGATCAGGATCCAACGGATGACCCGGGCCCAGTAGGAAACCAGGGCCAGCATGGCGGCCAGCGCCACCAGCCACGGGTTCGCCTGCCGAAGGCCGGCCGCCATCTCGTCGAAATCCACGTTCCACAGAAAGAAGGCCAGCAGGGCGACCATCAGCAGCAGCGATACGGCGACTCTCAACGCGTTGTTTGCCACGGCTCACAGGGTAGTATGATGGCGCGGTCTTCACAACAGCGGTATGTGCCGGCCACGGAGGAATATGTCTGCTCACACCGTCGCGGTCCGATCCCATCCACATTGCCTCGGGCACGCCCCGGGGCTCGGCCACCCGGAGTCGGCGCGCCGTGTCCAGGTCATTCTCGACGCTCTGGGAGCGGGGGCGAAGAGCCGCTGGACCATCGACCGGCAGGCGCCGCTGCCACCGGCCGAGGATGTCGTCGGGGTGCTGAAGTGGATTCACGACCCGGAGTACATCGACCGGGTCCGGCGGGCGGCCGCCGACGGCTCCGGCTGGCTGGACACCCACGACTGCCGGGTCTCCGCCGGAACCTGGGAAGCGGCGTTAGCGGCGGCGGGTCTGGCGTTGAACGCCGCATTGGACCTGGTCAACGGCCGTCTGGATCGGGCCTTTGTCGCCCTGCGGCCACCGTCCCACCACGCCGAAAGGGCGGCCGCCAAGGGCTACTGCTTCTTCAACGCGGTGGCGGTGGCGGCCGAGGTGGTGGTCCAGAGCTGGAATCGGCCGGTGCTCATCGTCGACTTCGACGCCCACCACGGCAACGGCACCCAGCAGCATTTTTACGGCCGAGCCGATGTCGGCTACGTGTCGGTGCACGGCTTTCCGGCGTTTCCGGGGACCGGAACCGCCGACGAAACGGGAGAGGGCGAGGGCGAGGGTTTCACCCGAAACGTTCCCCTGGCCCTGGGAGCGGACGATCAGACCTACTGCGCCGCTTTGGAAAGGGCGGTGGACGAGATCGGGGCGCGCATCGAACCCTGTGCGGTGATTGTCTCCGCCGGGTTTGACGCCCACGTCTCCGATCCGCTGGGGGGAATGCAGGTCTCCGAGGCGGGATTCCGCCGCATGAGTGCGGCGGTGGTGAGCGCGGCCGAGCGATGGTCCGACGGCCGTGTTCTGTCGTTTCTCGAGGGCGGATTCGATCTGCAAGCCGTCGCGAATATCGCTCGGATTCACGTCGAAGAATTGGCGGCCGGGCACTCGGAGAAACCCGACGCCTAATTGTCTCGGTTTCTCAATCCGCGATTGTCCGAAAAATTGCACCGAAAAACCACGGAATTCAAACCGGCGAAGTGTTGCTCATCACAAAATTCGTTGACCGTTGACTTTCATTTGGTATATCATCGAAAGGGTTAGATTTTCGTGTGAATGGGTCTGTGCTTCAGAGGAGGACAGCAGATGCGCCAGAAAGTTCTCGTAGCGATCGCCGTTCTGGTGTCGGTTTTTCTCGCCGGAAATGCCGTTGCGGAGCCGATTTTCCGTCTCGATACGCCGCAAGAAGGCGCCACCGTTTTCGGCCTCGTGACGGTGTCGGGGTACGTCCTCGACGACGGGGCGTCCTGTGGTCCGGTGTGGGCCTGGCAGGACTGCGATTGGGGCTCGACATTGGTGGATCGAATCGACCTCTACGTGGACTCGGCCTTCGTCGCGTCGGCGGATCTCTATCAGCCGCGCTACGACGTTCTCCAGGCCTACCCCTGGTACACCGGCACGCCCTTCGAGCGGCCGGGATTCGCCACCTCATTCGACTCGACGGTGCTCAGCGATGGAAGCCACACGATCTCGGTGCGGGTGATCTTCACCGACGGCACGGAGGGAGACTTCGATGACGTCACCGTGACCGTGGACAACAACCTCAACCAGGCCCCCTTCGGCGAGCTCGAGCTGCCCGGTGAGAGCCAGCCGATGAGCGGCGTCTTTCCGGTCACCGGGTGGGCACTGGACGACTCCGAGGTGCAGTTCGTCGAAATTCTCGTCGACGGTCTGTCGGTGGGCAACGCGGTCACCGGCATCCACCGCCCCGACATCGGACAGATGTACCCCAGCCACCCCGACGCGGCCAACGCCGGCTTCGTCAAGATGCTCAACACCACGCACTGGGCGAACGGGATTCACGTTCTGGCGGTGCGGCTGGTCGACGACGACGGATCCTCACGAGTCATCGGCACCCGCTACGTGCAGACTTCCAACGTGAGCTACAACCTGCCGCCCTTCGGGGCCATCGACTGGCCGATCTCCGACCACGTGATGTACGCGAAGGGGTGCCAGGACCCGGCCGGGTTCTCGTATCCTCCGTTCGAGGATCCCCAAGTCACCGAGCTGGTTTCCGGTTGGGCCCTCGACGTGGGCTCCCAGGAAGACAACGGCGGTGTCGGGTACGTTCAGCTGCTGATCGACGGCGTCGTCATTGAAGACACCGCATTCCCCGGATTCTGGCACCCGTGGATCGACACCTACGTCAACTACTACGGCCTGCCGCGGATGGATGTGCTGGAGTTCTACAACGGTGTTCCCAACGCCAAGGACTGTGGGTTCCTCTTCGCCGTCGACATGACCTACCTGTATCACCATTACAACTATCGGCCCGGGCTGCACTACTTGAAGATCCGGGCGGGCGACCTGGAGAACAACGTTGCCGACATCGCTCAGATCCCGGTGATCTTCCAGTGCGACGATGACCCGGACCGGCCGGCGTGGGGCGACATCTACACCCCTGCGGCGCCGCTCGAGGTGGTGACCGGCGTAACCGACATCACCGGATGGGCCATTGACCTCGACTTCCTCGAGGAGATCGAGATCTGGATCGACGGGGTCTTCATCGACTTCGCTGACGAGCTCTACCTGCCCTCGCCCGAGGTGACGGAGGCCTTCCCCTGGTTCCCGGCGTACTTCACCGACAACTGCGGCTTCTCCTATTCGCTCGACATCGCCGCAGAGAACCTCGCCGACGGAGATCATGTGCTGGTGATCTGGGGCCAGGACCGGTGGGGCGGACGGAACATCATCGGTGAGCGTCAGTTCCTCACCGACAATCCGCAGGCCCACGAAGGTGGTGTGTCGCAGCTCGTGGTGGACTGACGGCCCTTCCTTTAACTCTCGCGATGACTCCGGCCGGGCACGACGCCCGGCCGGTTTGTTACGATTCATACCGGTGTCGGTGATGCGGCGGCCGAGAACGTCCGCGCGGCGACCCGAAGGACGGCCGGGCATCGTCCGTCCGATCCGACGCTTCGACCAACGAGGTAAGCAAGTGCTGTTGAACGCATGTGGGGCAACGTGGTGGCGGTAGCTGTCGAACACGGCCGGCCGCGGGTCCTCAGCCGGCCCGACCACGCGGTGTCGCGGAGCGGAATGTCATCCGCCGCGATCAAGGTGCTGTACCGGCTCCACCGGTCGGGTTACACGTCATATCTCGTGGGCGGCGCCGTGCGCGATCTGATGCTCGGCGGCAGCCCGAAAGACTTCGACGTGGCGACCAACGCCAGGCCGCAGGAAATTCGCAGGCTCTTCCGGAACTCGCGCATCATCGGCAGACGCTTTCGTCTGGTCCACATCCTCTTCCGGGGCGAGATCATCGAGGTCGCCACCTTCCGGGCGGGCTCTGAAGCGCCCGAAGGACCGGACGACTGGGAAGAGGCGGAGGCGGAGGCGGCCGAGGTCGAAGCGGACCCACCCCGCCGGCCGGCGCCGGTCGAGCAGGCTCGGTTCGGCAGCCCGGCCGAGGACGCGTGGCGCCGGGACTTCACGATCAACGGCCTGTTCTACAACATCGCGGACTTCTCGGTGATCGATCACGTCGGAGGGATCGACGATCTCGAAGCGAGAGTGATCCGAACCATCGGCGAGCCGGAACGTCGGTTTCGCGAGGACCCGGTGCGGATGATGCGGGCCCTGGAGTACGGCGCCAGGCTCGGGTTCGAGATCGAGCCGGCGACGCGGGACGCCATCACCGAGTGCCTCGACGAGATCTCGACGGCGTCCCCCGCTCGCCTCGCCTACGAGCTTTTCGAAACGCTGCGATCCGGCGCGGCGGCCGACATCTACACGGCGTGGCGCGCCGCCGGTGTCTTCGGCCTCGCCTTTCCCGGTTTGGCGGGAAAGGCCGACGAGGACGCCGGGATCCTGGCCGAGGTGGACCGGGCGGTCAAGCGAAACGTCAACCCCACCGACGCCACTCTCATCGGCGCGTTTTTCCTCCATCCCATGTATCGGGCGTTCGGTGAGCTGACCCGCGACGGCCGGCGGCTGGACAACGTCGAGATGCTGCGCCGAATCGCCGAGATGCTCGAGACCGCGTCGGTGAATCTCAGACTGTCGAACCACACCAACCACCTCGTCCAGCAGGGGCTCTTCACGCTGACCAAGATGCAACGGCCGCCCGAGCGCGGTCGGCAGGTGCTCAAGCTCGCACGCCAGGAGTACTTCGGCGTGGCGACGGGCCTGCACTTCCTCGCCGCGACGGCGGGGCTGGTGCCCCATTCGGTGCAGCAGGCCTGGCAGAAGGCGGCGCGACGGGTGGACAAGGACGGTGCGAAGGAAAAGGTCGAGGCGAAGCCGTCGCGAGGAAGGCGCCGCCGTCGACCGAGACGAAGGAGGCGGCGATGAGCGATCCCGCCGCCGTCGCCCGCGTCGCCGAGCTGCGTCGGCTCATCCGCCGCCACGACCGGCTCTACTACGGAGAGGCCGCCCCGGAGATCTCCGACTTCGAGTACGACGGGCTCTTCGCCGAGCTGGTCGCGTTGGAGGACGCCCACCCCGAGCTGGCCGATCCGGACTCCCCGACTCGAAGGGTGGGGGGCGAGCCCCTCCCGGGCCTCGAGCAGGTCGAGCACGCCCACCCGATGCTGTCGCTGGACAACAGCTACTCGAAAGACGAGCTCCACGCGTGGCACCGCCGGGTCCGGCGCGACCTCGGACGCGAGCCGGGTCCGATGGCGGCCGAGCTCAAGATCGACGGGGTTTCCATCTCGCTCATGTACGAGGACGGCCGGCTGGCGCGGGCGGTGACCCGCGGCAACGGCCTGGTGGGCGACGACGTCACCGCCAACGCCCGGACCATCCGTGGTCTGCCCCTGGTTCTCGAAGGAGTCCCGTCCGTGCTCGAGGTCCGCGGTGAAGTCTTCATGGCCCGGTCCACTCTGACCGAGCTCAATGCGGAACGACGTGCCGCGGGAGAGCCCGAGCTCGCCAACCCGCGCAACGCCGCGGCGGGGTCGATCCGGCTCCTGTCGAGCCGGGAGGCCGCCCGCCGACGACTGTCGGTCTGGTGCTATCAGCTGCGTTTCGCGAAGGGCCGCGAGCCGGCCGGCCACGTGGACGACCTTTGCTGGCTGTCGGAGCTCGGCCTACCGGTGAGCCCGCACCACCGCCGGTGCGCGGATCTGGGTGAGGTGGAGGCGTTCATCGATCGGTGGGACGAGGGGCGGCGGGAGCTCGACTTCGACACCGACGGCATCGTTGTCAAGCTCGATTCGGCGGCCGAGCGGGCGGCGCTGGGGGCGACCGCCCGGGCGGTGCGCTGGGCGGTGGCCTACAAGTTCCCACCCGAAGGCCGAACCACGACGGTGCGGAAGGTCGTGGTCCAAGTCGGCCGGACCGGAGTGCTGACGCCGGTGGCCGAGCTCGAACCGGTGTCCATCTCGGGGTCGACGGTGTCCCGCGCGACCCTGCACAACTTCGACGAGGTGGCGCGGCTGGACCTCATGGTGGGCGACACCGTCTGGGTGACCAAGGGCGGAGAGGTGATCCCCAAGGTGATCGGAGTGGTCAGCGCCGAGCGACCTCCGGACGCCGTGCCCGTAGAGACGCCTTCGGTGTGTCCGTCCTGCGGCACGCCGGTGGTTCGAGTCGAGGACGAGGTGGCGCTGCGCTGCCCCAACCCCGAGTGCCCCGCGGTGGTGGCGGCCCGGCTTCGGCACTTCGTGTCCCGCGGAGCGATGGAGATCGAGGGCCTCGGCGGCAAGCGTCTCGAACAGCTGGTGGATGAGGGCCTGGTGACTGACGAGGCCTCGCTCTGGGACCTGGACGCACGGGTCGTAGCCAAGCTGCCGAGGTGGCAGGAGACCTCGGCCGGCAACCTGGTGGCGGAGCTCGAGGACGCCCGGTCCCGGCCGCTGCACCGGCTTCTCTTCGGACTCGGGGTGCCCGGCGTCGGCGAACGGGTGGCGAAGCAGCTGGCAGAGCGGTTTCCCTCCCTCGACGCTCTTTCCCGCGCCATCCCTGAGGAGATGGAGGCGATTGACGGCGTCGGCCCGTCGTTGTCGGCGTCGGTGACGGGGTGGTTCGCCGATGCGCGGAACCGGCGGCTTGTCGACCGCCTCGTCGCGCGCGGTGTCGATCCCATCGAAGCGTCCGCCGTCGCCGGGGAGCAGCCCCTGGAGGGGACGACATTCGTCATCACCGGCAGCTTGTCGCGGTCGCGCCGCGAGGTGCGGGAGCGGCTGGAGCTGCTCGGCGCCAAGGTGTCCGGCTCGGTCTCCGGCAAGACCACCCACCTGCTGGCGGGCCCGGGTGGCGGCAGCAAGCTCGGCAAGGCCCGAGACCAGGGGGCCGAGGTGCTCGACGAGGGCGGGCTCGATCGGTTGCTGCGCGAAAAGGGAGGAGAAGGCCTGTGGCCGAAGTGATCTTCCTCGTCGATGACGACGACGGCTCTCGAGAAGCCATGGCTCGAACCCTGGAACGGGTGGGCTACGAAGTCCGTGCCTTTCCCGAGGCCGAGGAGGCTCTCGAACACCTGCGGGCGGGCGAGACCGTCGATGCCGTCGTGTCGGACGTGCGGATGCCGGGGATGGACGGGTACGAGCTGCTGCGGGAAGTTCGCGCCCAGTGGCCGAGCCTTCCCTTTCTTCTCGTCACCGCCTTTGCCGATGTCGAGGATGCGGTGGCGGCCCTCCAGGAGGGGGCCGATGACTACCTCACCAAACCGGTCAAGGTCCAGGAGCTGCGGCAGAGGGTTCAGCTCCACCTCGAGCGGAGAGCCCTGTCGTCGGAGAACCGGCGGCTGCGGGAACGGCTGGACAAGAGCTTCGGATTCGACGGCATCGTGGGCCACTCGCGGGGGATGGAAGAGGTGGTGGAGCGCCTCCGCGTGGTGGCCCCGACCCGGTCGACGGTGCTCATCGTCGGCGAGTCCGGGACCGGGAAGGAACTCGTCGCCAACGCGCTCCACCAGGGTTCGGACCGGCAGGCGGGGCCGTTCATCGCGGTGAACTGCGGCGCGATTCCGGGAGAGATTCTGGAGTCCGAGCTCTTCGGTCACGAGAAGGGCGCCTTCACCGGCGCGCACCAGCGGCGCATCGGACTCATCGAGAGCGCGTCGTCGGGGTCTCTCTTCCTCGACGAGATCTCGGAGCTCTCGCCCGATCTCCAGGTCAAGCTCCTGCGGGTGCTTGAAGAAAAGATGGTGACCCGGGTCGGCGGAACCAGCCAGCTGCCGGTGGACTTCCGGCTCATCGCCGCCACCAACCGCGACCTCGAGGGCTGGGTTCGCGAAGGACGGTTTCGCCAGGATCTCTACTACCGCCTCAAGGTGGTCACCTTGAACATCCCTCCCCTGCGACAGCGGATCGACGACATTCCTCTCTTCGTCCAGCACTTTCTCAACCACTTCAACGAAGAGATCGGACGCAGGGTGGAGGGGGTCCACCCGTCGGTAATGGCGGCGATGAAGCGCCACAGCTGGCCCGGCAACGTCCGCGAGCTGCGCAATCTGCTGGAGTCGTTGGTGCTCTTCGCCACGTCGGAGGAGATCGGTTTGGAGGACCTGCCGGTGGAGTACCGCGTCGCGGGCGCCGCACCGGCCCTGGCGGATGGAGCCGGTTGGCAGCCCCGGTCGATGGCGGAGATCGAGAAAGAGGCGATTCTCCGGACCCTGGAGTTCACCGACGGCCACCGGGCTCGTGCGGCGAGCATCCTCGGCATCGGGCTGCGCACGCTGCAGCGGAAGATCAAGGAGTACGGCGAGGTCAAGACGAGGTCGGACGAGGACCCCGTCGACTGACCGTATACAATTGGGGAAAGTGAAAGGAGAGGCCATGGAGATACCCGGTAAGGTCTCTGTCTACTGTCCGCTCATCGATGCCAAGGGAACGGCGGCAACGTTGTTGGCCATCAATCCGCAGGGTTACTACCACCTCGAGGTCGAGATTCGCGGCCGGCGCCACGCCATGTTCCTCCCCGTTGCCCACACCGCCATGTATTTCTCCGATGCAGAACCCGAGTCCGAGGAGGGATTCGAGATCGAAAGGTAGCGAATAAGCGCCGCCCGGGACGTGTTACGTGTGGCGTGAATCGACGGAATGATCTCGACCGGGTCCTCACGGAGCAGTGGTCCGAGGTCCTGCAGCGCGTCGGTGACGCGGTGATGGTCCTCGATCGCCAGCGGATTCTCCGATTCGTCAACGGACCTGCCCGGAAGCTGCTCGGCTATGCCGAGGACCAGGTGGTGGGAGCCAGGTGTCGGCTGACGACTCGCGGCGACGACTGCGAGAACAACTGCCCCTTGACCTTTGCCCTGGAGAACGAGCTCGATCGGGTGGATGATTTCACCACTGTCTATCGCACCAGCGACGGACGCGGGGTGCCGTTGACCGTGACCGTGATCCCCCTTCGCGACGATGCCGGGGACCTCCTGGGCGCGGTGGAGATCCTCCGGCCCCGAGAGCCGGCGCCGGGGTTCTTCCTGGCCGGGACGTCACCGGCGGTGCGCGAGCTGAAGATGCGCCTGATCCGCATCGGTCGGGCGTCGGGCCACGTCATCGTGCGGGGACCGAGGCCGGTCTGCCGCGACCTGGGTCGCGCCGTGCACCGGTTCGCCGGTCTGCCGGATGATCTCTTCACGGTGTGGAGGGGCTCATGGGAGCAGGTGTCGGTCTGGCCGGCCGGAACCATGTACGCCGACGGCCCGTCGGCGCCGGTCGTCCTCGAAACGCCGGTTCCGGAGGGTTGGCGGGTGATCGTCGGCGCCGGCCCGGAATGTGAGCTCGACCACGACGGCGCCGTTGCCGAGGTGATCGAGGTGCCGCCGGTGGAGGAGATTCGGGACGATCTCGGGTTGATGGTTGCCGCCTGGGTTCGGGAGCTGGCGCCCGGCACCACGGTGTCGCCGGGGGCCCTGCGGCACCTCGGTCGGTTGGCCTGCGGCGGCGGTTTCGAAGCTCTCGAGCGGACGTTGGTGGCTGCGGTCGCGGCCTCCGGCGGCCGGATCGAGCAGCAGCACGTGGAGACCGACGGCTACAGCTCTCACCTGGTGGACGAGCTGCTGCGGAGCGACGACCCCCTGGCGGCTCTCGAGGGCCGCCTGCTCACCGAGGTTCTCCACCGCTCGGGTTGGCGAATGCAGGAGGCTGCGGATCGACTCGGCGTCTCCCGGGTGACTCTGTGGCGGAAGCTCAAGGATCACGGGATCGAGAGGCCGTGCGGCAACGGGAACGACTGAGCACCCGCGTGGGAGCGTGGCGAGGAGCGATTACAATGGGATGGCACCCATGAACGAGAGCCAGCCCCACGCCGATCCGGTCCGCCTGCTCATTGTCGAGGACGACGAGCATCTCGCCCGCGGTCTGCGGCGAAACCTCGAGATCGAGGGGTTCGCCGCCGACAGTGTCGACAGCGGTGAGGAGGCGTTGGCGGTGCTCGACGGGGCACCGACGGGACCGGACCTGGTGGTGCTGGACATCATGCTGCCGGGAATCGACGGCCTGGAGGTCTGCCGCCGGCTGCGCGAGGCGGGAAACTCGATTCCGATTCTCTTCCTCACCGCCCGCGGCAGTGATGCGGATCGCATCCTCGGGCTTCGGGCGGGGGCGGACGACTACCTGACCAAGCCTTTCGTCGTGGAGGAGCTCGTCTTGCGGGTGCGGGGCATCCTCCGTCGCGCGGCCTGGTCGGCGTCGCCGCTGCAAACCGCCCCGGTGGTGGCCATTGGCGACCACGAGGTCGACCTGGGGACCATGCGGGCCACGACCGTCGGGGGCACGGTGTCGCTCACCGAGCGAGAGATCATGTTGGTGCGTTTCTTCGCCGAGAATGACGGCCGTGTTCTGAGCCGGGGCGAGCTGTTGGAAACCGTGTGGGGCTACACCTTCGACACCGCCACCAGGACCCTCGACACCTTCGTCCACCGGCTGCGCAAGCACTTCGAAGACGACCCCCGGAATCCCCGGCACTTCCACACCGTTCGTGGTGTCGGCTACCGCTTCACCGGCGAACCGGAGCAGTGACTTCGTTCCCCGACGGCCGCCCCCCCCGAACTGCAGACGCCCAAGCCTCCCCCCGTGGTACAATCCGCCGTCTTTCGGAGGTGTTTCATGCGACGTCTGCTCATCCCGATCATCGCCATCGTCCTGTGTGCCGCGACTCCGGTTCTCGCCGGGAAGATCGGCTTCGTCAATGCCGAGGAGGCCATCGGCATGGTCGACGAGGGCAAGGCCGAGTTCGACAAGCTCAGGCAATGGCAGGATCCTCTCCAGGCCGAGCTCAACCGACTCCGCGACCGGGTCATGAGGCTCCGCGAGCAGCTCGCCCAAGCCCAGGGCTCCGACGAGTCGACTCCCGAGTCGATCCAGGCCATCGAGCGCAACGAGATCGAGGCGCTGCGCGCATTCGAGGATGCCCGACGGGACTACGAGCGAGAGCTCGCCGAGAAGAGGGACGAGTTTCTCTCGGTGATCGCCACCAAGATCGGTGCGGTTGGCACCGAGTACGCCAAGGCCAACGACTTCGATGCGGTCTTTCTGCTGACCGCTCAGCCCATGGTCTATGTCTCGGAAGCCGCCGACATCACCGAGGAGGTGGTGGCGGCGTACAACGCGCGCTATCCGGTGAGCGGCCAGTAGGCCGGGTGTCCTTCCGGCTCGGGCGGCTCCGGTGACATCCGAGGGCGTGCCAACGCTCGCAGCCCTCGCGCTGGCTCTGGTGGCCGTGACGAGCCTCGGCGAGGCTGCGGCGCCGCAGCACGATCTCGAGATCATCGCGTCCGCGCCCCAAGCCGAGTACGAAACGGGCGCGCTGATCGAGATCGAGGTGGAGATCGGCAACCGCGGGCCTGCCCGGTGGTCGACGGAAGAAGGATTCGCGCTGGCCTATCACTGGTTCGACGAAGACGGTGGGCTGGCTGTCCGCGATGGCCGGCGAACGCCGTTCGTCGAGCCGGTCGAGCCCGGCGAGAGTCTGATCGTGGCGGCCGAGGTGCTCACTCCGGAGCGGCCCGGGACCTACCTCCTGCAGTGGGACGTGGTCCACGAAGGCGTGCTGTGGGTGACCGAGGTCGATCCGACGCCCCCTCCGTTGGTCCCGATCTCGGTGGCGCCGAGCCACGCATTCACCATCGAAGACGGGCGAGCGCCCAGGTTCCTCACCGCCGGCGGGGTCGGGTCGGCCCGGCTGCGCATTCGCAACGACGGGCTGCGCACCTGGCCTGCCGATCACACGGTGTCCCTCGCGTACCACTGGCTGTCGGGACGCGGCAAACCCGTCACGTGGGAGGGCCGCCGGACCGCAGTGGAGGTCACGGTGCCGCCCGGTGAGACGGTGACCCTCGACGCCGTGGTCGCGGCGCCCAACGCCGCCGGCCGCTTCCGCCTTCAGTGGGACATGGTCGAGGACGGGGTGTGCTGGTTCTCGGAGCGGAGCGCTGCGCCGGCGGTGTCGCCGGTGTTGGTCGTGCCGAAGCCGGCCACGATCGTCGGATGGGGATGGGCAGGCCTGGTGGCGGCGGCGGCAGTTGTGGTCATCCGACGCGGCCGCCGGCGTGGGCTGGAGGGTGCTTTCGCCGTCGCCGATCTCGGGTGGTTGGTCGGCGCCGTGACCGTGAAGCAGGCATGGCTGCTGTCTCTGGCGGGCCACGGCACGTCGTTGTCGGGGTGGTTCTTCACCCTCGCGTCGGCCCTTTTGATCGCCGCCGTGCTCGCAGCCTTCGGCGGCCGCTTCCGGCCGTGGGTCGCGTGGCTGTTGACGGCGGCAGCCACGGCAACGATCTTCGCCGACGCGATTCACGAGCGGTTCTTCGGCGATCTGGTGTCGGTGGCGGCGCTGCAATCGGCCTCCCAGGTGGGCCAGGTGGAAGCGAGCGTTCGGAGCCTGCTGCGGGCGAGCGACCTTTGGCTCTGGATTGATCTGGCGCTGGGGCTGGTGCTCGTCGCATCGCTGGCCAGCTACCGGAAGGAGCAGCCGCCGCCCCGCCGTGCAGCGGCGGGGGCGGCGGGCGTCGCCGCGGTTCTGGCGGTCGCCGGATTCGCGGTCATGGACCGCTCGGTCTCCATGAGACAGATCTTCCATACGACGCACCTCGCCCGCCAGGTGGGGGTGCTCAATCTCCACGCCGCCGATGTCGGCGGCTCGTTGCTGCGAGCGGTGCGGCGCCCGCGCCTCGACGCCGCCGCCTATGGCGACGCGGTGGAATACTTCGAAGGGAGCCGGAGCCGGCGCGCGGGAGCGGGCCCCCTCTTCGGCGCCGCCCGGGGCCGAAACCTGCTCATGATCCAGGTGGAGTCCCTTCAGGCCTTCGTGGTGGGACTGCGCATCGACGGGGTCGAGGTGACGCCGAACCTCAACGCCCTGGTTCAGGAAAGCGTGGTCGTCGGGGACGCGACCGACCAGACCGAAGAGGGACGGTCCTCCGATGCCGAGCTCGCCACGCAGGTTTCGCTGTTACCGCCGGATCGAGGGGCCGCCGCCTTTCTCTTCGCCGGCAACCGTTACACCGGACTCGCGGCGATTCTGTCCGAACGCGGCTACGCCACGGTGTCGGCGGTCCCCTTCGACGGCGCGTTTTGGAACCGCCGCGCCACCCACCGCGCCTACGGCTACGAACGCAGCCTGTTCGCCGGGGACTTCGCGCCCGGCGTCAACATTGGATGGGGTCTCAACGACCGCGACTTTCTGGTCCAGGCCGCCGGCCGGTTGGCCGAGCTGCCCGAGCCGTGGTGCGCCTATCTGCTGACGCTCTCGCTGCACCATCCCTTCGAGGGTTTTCCCGACGAACTCAAGCGGTTGGATGTGGGGCGCTGGGAAGGATCGCCCTTCGGCAACTTCCTTCACACCATGCATCACTTCGACGGCGCCCTCGCCCTCATGCTGGATGAGCTCGCGGCGGCGGGCCTGGCGGAGCGCACCGTCATCGCTCTCTGGGGAGACCACGATGCCGGCTTCGAGTGGAGTCCGGAGATCGCCGCTGCCATGGGCTTTCCCGGAGACGCGACCGGTTGGTATCTGAGCCAGCGGGTGCCGTTCGTCGTCCGGGTTCACGGACTCGGGGCGCCGTCGGAGCTCGTCCGGGTTCCGTCGGGGCACAGCGACGTCGCCCCGACGCTGCTCGCGCTTCTCGGTGTCGATCCGGCGCCGTTCGCGTTCGTCGGCCGCAACTTGCTCGGCACACCGGGGCCTGGACCGGTGGTCGGCGAGTACCGATGCTGGCACGACGCGGCCCACGTCTACTTGCGCCGGGGGCCGCGTCTCGAAGACGGTCTGTGCGTCGAGCTCGCGACCCTGGTCGAGGTCGACGTCGACCGCTGCCGCTCCGGCTTCGAGGAGGCCCGCCGCCAGGTCGAAATCTCCCGGAGGGTGCTCGAGCACGACCTCCAGCAACCCCTCGCGAACGAGCTCGCTCGTTGAGTCGGGCGTGGTAGGATGAAGCCGTCCCACCACGCTGCATTCTGCAGAAGGAGAACCTCATGAGCACCAACAAAGAAGATCGGCTCAAGGCGCTTCAGACCGCCATCGGTCAGATCGAGCGCCAGTTCGGCAAGGGCGCCGTCATGCGCCTCGGCGAGCGGCCCAAGATCCGTGTCAACGTCATCCCCACCGGCTCCATCGCTCTCGACGCCGCCCTCGGCGTCGGCGGAATGCCCAAGGGCAGGGTGGTCGAGATCTACGGGCCCGAGTCCTCTGGAAAGACGACGCTGGCGCTGCACGTCATCGCGAACTGCCAGGCCGCCGGCGGCCTCGCCGCCTTCATCGATGCCGAGCACGCCCTGGATCCCGAGTACTCGGGTAATCTCGGCGTCAACCTCGACGAGCTGCTGATCTCGCAGCCCGATTTCGGGGAACAGGCCCTGGAGATCGCCGAAACCCTCATCCGCTCGGGTTCGGTGGACGTGGTCGTGGTGGACTCGGTGGCGGCTCTCGTGCCCCGCACCGAGCTCGAGGGCGACATGGGCGACGCCGTGGTCGGGCTCCAGGCTCGGCTCATGTCGCAGGCCCTGCGCAAGCTCGCGGGGATCGTGTCCAAGTCCAACACCTGTTTGGTCTTCATCAATCAGATCCGAGAGAAGATCGGAGTCATGTTCGGCAGCCCCGAAACCACCAGCGGCGGCCGCGCGCTGAAGTTCTACTCGTCGGTGAGAGTCGATATCCGTCGGACCGCCGCGATCAAGCATGCGGACCAAGTCATCGGCAGCCGCACCAAGGCCAAGGTGGCCAAGAACAAGGTGGCCGCCCCCTTCAAGATCGCCGAGTTCGACATTCTCTACGGTGAGGGCATCTCGTGGACCGGCGAGCTGCTCGATCTCGGTGTCGAGCATCGCCTGGTGCAGAAGTCGGGATCCTGGTACTCCCTCGGCGACGTTCGTCTCGGTCAGGGCCGTGAGGCCGCGCGAGCCTACCTCAAGGACAACCCCGACACCGCCGGGGAAATCGAGGTCAAGCTGCGCGAGAAGCTGGGGCTCCTGCCGGGCTCCGATGCCGAAGCGGAGAGCGACGCCGACTGAGCCCGACCAACGAGCCGCGGACCGCGGTCGGAATCGACCGTGGTTCGCACCGGTTTGGCTATTGCGGGAGGCCCGATGAAGGTCACGAAAGCACTGATGTGGGCGGTGGTGGTGCTGGCGGTTGCCGGCGCCATCGATGCCGCCGCCGCCGATGACGCCACCGTCGAACAGGACCCGGAGGTCCTGCGCTTTGTCCAACGCTCCATTGCCTGGTACCCGAACTCGACGTTCCGGGTCGTGGCGGACACCCGGACCCAAACGCCGTCGGGATCGTACCGCCGGGTGCGGGTGTCGCGGACGTGCGACAACACGATTCTCACCGGCGAGCCGTCGGTGATCATCGATGAGGTCACCGGAGACGCCTACCTTGGCAGCATCGGCGAGCTCCCCTTCGAGCAGGCGGGAACGTCTCCCAGGACGCTGCGGCCGTTTCTCGAGGATTTTCTGCCCGAGGTCCTCGCGGCGAACATGAACTGGAAGGTTCGGGTGAGCTGGGATGTCCCCGAGGGATCCACCCCGGGGGCGGTGATTCCGTTCAACCTGGTCATCGACTCCGGCTACGGCGAGTACAACAAGCCGGTGGCCGTGACCTCCGACGGGCGGTTTCTGGTGATGGGCGGCGGCATGCCCCTCGACGGGGATCCGGTGGCCATCCGGCGCCAGCGGTTCAACGAGAGCGAGTTCGTGATCTGGGATCACGACGGCGGCGAGTCGTCGGTGGAGGTCGTCGAGCTCTCGGACCTCGAGTGCCCCGCCTGCAGGATGAAGTGGCCGATGATCAAGGCGAGCGTGGAAAGCCACGGCGGCGCCGTGCGGCACGGAATGGTCAGCTTCCCGATCACCTCGATCCATCCCTGGGCCTTCCGGGCGTCGTCCGCCACCTGGTGCGTCGGCGAGCAGCAGCGAGAGCTGGTGATCGACTTCAAGGAGCTGTTCTACGAGCTGCAGCGCGACATGGAGGTGACCCTCGTGACTCCCACCTCCTTGGACTTCGCCGCCGGCAACGGGCTCGACGAAGAGCGGTTCAGGGCCTGTTACCTGAGGAAGCCGTCCCTCGATGCGGTGCACGGCCAGCTCGCGCTGGGGAACTGGGCCGGGATCAATGCGACGCCGACCTACTTCGTCAACGGATGGATGATCCAGATGCCCGCGCCCGAGTGGTTTCCGGACCTGATCGAGCGGTTGATCGCGGGGGAAGAGCCCTGATCTGAGGGGCCGCCGATTTCGGCACACAACTTGCTAGGTATTCCACCACGAGGCGGAATGCGCTCGACGTGCCGTCCGTGAACGCCGAATGGTGCGGCTCCGCCGACGGCGGACGTGCCGCGAGAATCAGCCCGGGATGACTCACCATCGTGGGTTTTCAACCGGGGTTGGGGCGGTTTTCGGGTCGGTCGTCCTTCGCCTCGGCTGGTTACGCTGATGGGGAAGAGCATGTTACGTGCCGGTGACGGGGATCGAGCGGCGGGCAGAGGTCCGGCGTCCGGCGAGCGACAGCAGGCCATGCGCCGCCGGGTGGTCGAGCTGGCCGACGGCATCCTCCAGCGATGCCGCGGAGAGGGTCCGGCCAACTGCGAGGCCCGCTGCCCGCTCCGCGTCGATGCGCACCTCTATGTCCAGCTCGCCCGAGCCGGCCGGTTTCGCGAAGCCCTTCAGACCGTTCGTGAGAAGCTCCCGTTCCCGGGCATTCTCGGCTACCTCTGCACCCACCCGTGCGAGCTCCACTGCAAACGGCTCGAGCTCGACCGGTCCATCAGAATCCGCGACATCAAGCGATTTCTCGCCGAGCACGAGCAGGGCGATCCCGAACACGTTCTGACCATCGCGCCGGGGCGCCGCCAGTCGGCGGCGGGGGTGGGATCCGGACCGGCTGGTGTCCTGGCGGCCCACGACCTCCGACGCGCCGGATTCGAGGTCACCCTGCTCGACCGCGAGTCCGAGATCGGCGGCTGTCTGACCCACCGGATCCCGGAGTGGCGGCTGCCTGCCGCGGTCAGGCGCCGCGACCTCTCCATCATCGACGCGCTGGGAATCACCGTGCGGACCGGTGTCGAGATCGGGGTCGACGGTTCGTTGGCGGAGATTCGGGCCGATCACCAGGTGGTCGTGCTGGCGACGGGCTTTGCCGGGGGGCGCGAGCTGCTCGATGCGGGCCTGGAGCGACTCGGCAAGACGGTGCGCGGGACGGTGTTGGCGGATCCGGTGACCTGTGAGACGGGAATCGAGGGGGTCTTTGCCGCAGGCGATGCCGTGAGCGGACCGTCGACGGTGGTGGATGCCATGGCCATGGGCCGACGTGCGGCGGAGGCGGCTCGACGCTACACCGACGGCGAGACTGTCGGGCAGGCGATGGATCCTGCTGCGCCGCCGCGGTTGTTGTGGCAGCTCGGGATTGACGAG
>Ga0180435_10001333_pt1 | contig 25837 bp, 16 predicted proteins | sample SS_ome_3_FD_132467 | JGI IMG/M metagenome (GOLD analysis project Ga0180435, IMG submission 132467) | Hypersaline lake sediment archaeal communities from the Salton Sea, California, USA - SS_3_S_1 metaG | ecosystem: Environmental > Aquatic > Non-marine Saline and Alkaline > Hypersaline >... | reverse complement strand
TGGCTGTTCCTACACCCGTGTTTTCGTTGAGCGTGACTTCAGCAGCGTTAAATACCCAGTCATCGTTACCTTCATCACAGGTCGTGTAAGAGGCCTCTTTGTAAACAGTGACACCATTGCCCATCATTTGCAGCGCGCCGGATTTCCCCCGGGCATTGCTGGAAGGGATTTTGTAGCTGGCCGCAGTAACCTGACCGGTTTCATCTTTGAGATTCATTTTTGCCGATTCACCGACAAGATACATATCCGGACGCTGGTATGACAGGTTTCCGGATGCTTCAACGTCCTCGGTGTTGGTGTCATAAGTGAGTTGATCAGCAACCAGCGTCTGCTCATTATCAACAAGAATGACATTGCCGCTGAAACTGGCGATGCCCGAGCTGTCGTCCATTACCGCATCATCGGCATCAACCGAGACAGGTTTTTGTGTAGTGCTGGTTACCTCAGGCTGAATTCTCTGCGGTCTGGCAAAGCAATAACCGGCGGAAGCTTGCGTAGCTGATTTGGATTCTGTTGTTTCAGTAACGTTTTCAGCTGGTCGCGGGGCAACTTCAGGTTTGTAAGCTTGCGGGCTGTCAGTCACAATTTCCACAGCCTGGGGCTGTGAAGTTGTTTCACGCTTTAACGGGGGCGAGTCTGTAATAACGGTTTGTTGCTGCGGACGAACATCGATGACTTGCGTTTTTAATGGTTTGCTGCCAACGGTTTCTGTTTCAGGTAATTCTGCTGCAGCACCGACTGCCTCAGGTTCAACAGGAACGGGCTCGACTGGAATAGGCTCGACTGGAATAGGCTCAGCAGGAACGGGCTCGGGTTCAGCCGAAACCGTTTGTCTGGCCGGCTTGATAACAGGCGCAGCAGCCTGAGGCATGGGTTGCATCACGAGGTTGCCGTCCTTGTAGCAGTCCCAGCTGGAACCGTCGGTACTGATGCGGCATTCCCACCCGGAATCGGCAGCAATTAATGGCTGACTGATACAAGAAATGATAATCCCGGTGAGGGTTTTGCGTTTTATGGCGTCCACGATTGTTCTCGTTATTTCCAGTGTTGCCTGGCGCTTGCCTGTAGATAGCTTTAAGATCGCGTAAAATCTCACAAAACAGGTGTAATTTCAATTTTACACACCAATAAATCTGCAGTCATGGATTCCGGCACCCGGCGTAATAAAGTAAGATATTATCGGGGGATGTCCTGATTAATTCTACTTTTGTCATTAGCGCCGGGACGGCGACTTGAAAAATCAATGAAGTACCCATGCCTGAACGATTAAAACAGCTTGAAAACTGGTTGCAAACCGATTGCGGTTTTACAAACTACCGGATTGAACCTGCCAGTGGAGATGCCAGTTTTCGGCGATATTTTCGCATCACCTTGCCGGATACAGCTACGCTCATCGCCATGGACGCCCCTCCGGACAAGGAAGATTGTGAACCTTTCGTACGCATTGCCCGTCAATTCGAGCAGCTTGGTCTGAATGTGCCCAGCATACTTGCAGAAAACCATGTTGAGGGATTCCTGCTGCTCAAAGATCTTGGTGCAACACAGTATCTGGACAGGCTGGATGCTCAAAATGTTGATCAGCTATATGCTGACGCACTGTCCGCGTTGCAGGTGCTGCAGTCAGGTTGTAATCCGGCCGGGCTACCAGACTATGATGACAGACTGCTGATGCAGGAAATGGAGCTGTTCCGCGAATGGTTGCTGAGCAGGCAACTGGCTATTGCGTTGTCGGACGCGGAAAACCGTATCCTGGATGAAGCATTCGAATTGCTGGCCGCAAGTGCATTGGAGCAGCCAAGGGTCTGTGTTCACAGGGATTATCACTCCAGAAATCTGATGATTCCTTCCAGTCCTGATCATGGCACAACTCCCGGGATTCTGGATTTCCAGGATGCTGTTTACGGACCAATTACCTATGACCTTGTTTCGCTGCTTAAGGATTGTTATATCGAGTGGCCCAGGGAAAAAGTGATTGACTGGGCCATGCAATATTTCAAGCTCTGCGTGCAGAGTGGCTTGTTAAAACAACAAGAACAAAGCTGCTTTCTACGCTGGTTTGATCTGATGGGTGTGCAACGTCACCTGAAAGCTGCCGGGATCTTTGCCAGATTGAATATCCGGGATGGAAAAAATGGTTATTTAAAAGACATACCCAGAACAGTTGGATATATCAGTCAGCTGGAGGGCATCTACCCGGAACTGGATGATCTGGTCAGCCTGATTCACAAATACCCTAACCTTTTTTCATTTGCAGGTAATTCCTGAGGTCAGCTCATGTCATCATCAACGATAAAAGCCATTTTGTTACCTGTGCTTGTCACTCTTGTGGCATTTGTGCTGGCTTATCAGTTTGTCGACCCGGCACCCCCCAGCCAGATTGCTTTCACCACAGGAAAAGCCGGAGGCGCCTACGATAAATTCGCACAGCAATATCAACAGGCACTTGGCAAGCAGGGAATTGAGCTGATTTTACATAACAGTCAAGGCTCGATAGAAAATATTGCCAGGCTTGAATCAGGTTCGGCAGCGGCAGGTTTTCTACAGGGTGGCACGGCAAGCGACCATCGAGACAATGAGCCAGACAATAAGTCAGAAAGCAGGTTGTTAACCCTGGGAAGTCTCTACAAAGAGCCGTTGTGGGTATTTCATCGCAAGCTGACACCGGTGAACACCCTGACTGATTTACTCGGCAAAAAGCTGGTTGTTGGTGCCGAGGGAAGTGGTACCCGGACCCTGGTGATGCAATTACTCAATGCGAATGGTTTGCATGACCAGGTCGAGCTGCTCCCCGGAAAAAATGGAGAAGACCTGGAGTTGCTTAAGTCATCCCGGGTCGATGCGGTTTTCATGGTGGCTTCACCAACATCGGAAAAAGTCAGTGCATTTCTTGAAGATGAGTCACTTACGCTGATGAATTTTGATCGGGCTGAGGCTTATCAGCGGCGCATGAAATACCTGACCCATGTCAAGCTGCCGCGAGGCATGGTCGATCTTTCAAAAGATATTCCGCGCAACGATATTACCCTGCTGGCCGCTACGGCCAATCTGGTAGTGCGTGATGACTTGCACCCTGCGATTCAGGATCTGCTGTTGCAGGTTGCCGATGAAATCCATGGTCAGGGAGGCTGGTTTGAGGAAAACGGGGAATTTCCCAATGCAAACTTTGCCGAATATCCGCTCAGTACGGAAGCAAAACGTTACTATAAATACGGGCCACCATTACTGCAGCGCTACCTGCCATTCTGGCTGGCCAGCCTGATCGACCGTCTCAAAGTGATGATTCTGCCACTGGTGGTACTGATGATACCGCTGATGAAAATCATGCCGCCAATCTATACCTGGCGTATGCGTTCAAAAATTTACCGCTGGTACCAGAAACTCGAGCAGATAGATCTGGCTAATTCCCGGGAAAATCCTGATGTTGAAGACCTGCGCGATCAATTGGAAAAAATCGACCAGGAAGTCATTCACGTGCATGTGCCGTTATCTTTCGCCAGCCAGTTGTATGATTTGCGCCAGCATATTGAGCTGGTTAAACGCAGGCTCAGCTAATCTGATAAAATCGATAGAATTTGTATTCCACACATATCTTCGCCGATATCTGTGGCTGATGAAATTTCCGGGAATATCTTATGCCGAAGAACCGTACTGACGTACTTAATCAATTGATGTCCGAGCGCATCCTCGTGCTCGATGGTGCCATGGGGACAATGATTCAGCGTCACAAACTCAGCGAAGCCGATTATCGGGGCGAACGATTTGCTGACTGGCATACCGACCTGAAGGGCAATAATGACCTGTTATGCCTGACCCAGCCAGACATTATTCGCGGCATTCATGAGGAGTATCTTGAAGCCGGAGCCGACATTATTGAGACCAACTCTTTTAATGGTACACGTGTGTCCATGTCCGATTACGATATGGAAGGCCTTGTCCCCGAGTTGAATAAGGCCGCTGCCAATTTATGCCGGGTAGCGGCGGATAAATACTCCACCCCTGACAAACCACGCTTTGTTGCCGGTGTGCTGGGCCCGACCAGCCGAACACTTTCAATATCTCCGGATGTGAATGATCCGGGGTATCGAAATATTTCCTTTAATGAGCTGGTTGAGCAATACCAGGAAGCCACCCGTGCCCTGGTCGAGGGGGGGGTCGATATCGTCCTTATCGAAACCATTTTCGATACACTCAATGCCAAGGCGGCCGTGTTCGCGGTCAAACAGGTGTTTGATGAGGATGGCTATGAACTGCCCATCATGATTTCCGGCACCATTACGGATGCCTCCGGGCGAACACTTTCCGGCCAGACCACCGAGGCTTTTTACAATTCACTGCGTCATGCTGAACCCGTTTCCATTGGCCTTAACTGTGCACTCGGTCCAGACCTTTTGCGTCAGTATGTGGAAGAAATGTCACGCGTTGCAGAATGCCATGTCAACGTTCATCCCAACGCCGGTTTACCAAATGAGTTTGGTGAATACGACCTCAGTGCTGAAGATATGGCTGAAGAAATCGCCGAATGGGCCGACAGCGGTTTTCTGAATATTGTCGGTGGTTGTTGTGGTACTTCTCCGCAACATATCAAGTCCATTGCTGAGGCTGTTGCAGGTAAGGCACCCAGAAAAAAACCTGATCTTTCCAGGGACTGTCGTCTATCGGGGCTGGAGTCGTTGAACATAGGCGATGATTCACTGTTTGTGAATGTCGGCGAGCGTGCCAATGTCACCGGCTCTGCCAAGTTCAAGCGTTTGATTCTTAATGAAGAATACGAAGAAGCCCTGGATATCTGCCGTACCCAGGTTGAAAACGGTGCACAGGTGGTTGATGTCAACATGGACGAAGGCATGCTTGATGGCAAAGCAGCGATGGTGCGTTTTCTTAACCTCATCGCCTCCGAGCCAGATATTGCCAAGGTACCGCTGATGATTGATTCATCCAAATGGGACATCATCGAGGCCGGATTACAGTGCTCGCAGGGTAAGCCCATTGTCAACTCGATTTCCATGAAGGAAGGTGAAGAGGCTTTCCGTCTCCAGGCCAGGCTGTGTCGCCGCTATGGGGCTGCGATTATCGTTATGGCCTTTGATGAAAAAGGGCAGGCCGATACACAGGCTCGCAAGGTAGAGATCTGTACACGCGCCTATCGTATCCTCGTTGATGAGATTGGAATTCCCCCTGAAGATATTATTTTTGATCCCAATATCTTCGCTGTGGCTACCTGTATTGAAGAGCACAACAATTACGGCGTCGACTTCATTGAAGCAACCCGGGATATCAAGAACAACCTGCCTTATGCCAAGGTCTCCGGCGGAGTTTCCAACGTATCTTTCTCGTTCCGCGGTAACAACCCGGTGCGTGAAGCTATCCATGCAGTATTTCTTTACCATGCCATCAAGGCCGGAATGGATATGGGTATCGTAAATGCCGCACAGCTTGCCGTTTACGATGATTTGCCTGACGAGCTGCGTAATGCCGTTGAAGACGTCGTTTTAAACAAAGATCCCGAAGCAGGTGAGCGGCTGGTTGAGCTTGCGCCAAAATATGCCGGTGACGGAGTCGGTGGTGCCAGGGAAGAGGATATTGAGTGGCGCTCATGGCCTGTCAACAAACGTCTGGAACATTCGCTGGTCAAAGGTATTACCGAATTTATTGATGAAGATACCGAGGAAGCACGCCAGCAATTTGATAAAACACTGGAAGTAATCGAAGGACCGTTGATGGATGGCATGAATGTGGTCGGTGATTTATTCGGTGCCGGTAAAATGTTTTTGCCGCAGGTAGTGAAATCTGCGCGCGTAATGAAAAAGGCCGTAGCCTATCTCGATCCGTTTTTACAGGAAGAGAAATCCGAGTGCGATATTGAGTCGCAGGGCAAGATATTGATGGCAACGGTCAAGGGTGATGTTCACGATATTGGCAAGAACATCGTCGGGGTGGTGTTGCAGTGTAACAACTACGAAGTCATCGACCTTGGCGTGATGGTTCCAGCCGAAACCATTCTGCAAAAAGCCAAAGACGAAAATGTCGATATTATCGGACTGTCCGGCCTGATCACGCCTTCGCTGGATGAAATGGTACATGTGGCCAGGGAGATGACACGCCTTGATTTTGACATACCATTGATGATCGGCGGTGCAACGACTTCCCAGGCGCATACCGCAGTCAAACTTGAACCGGAGTACGCCCATGGCGTGGTTTATGTGCCGGATGCATCACGTGCGGTGGGTGTGGCGACTTCATTGCTGTCTGAAGATCAAAAGGCGCCCTTTCTGCAGGAAATCAAAAATGAATATGAAGAGGTGCGTCAACGTCGCGCGGCTAAGAATGATGCAGCGAAACTGGTTTCCATTGAAGCTGCACGCCAAAACCCGACACCGGTAGACTGGGATGAATACCAGCCTGTCGGGCCCGCACAACTCGGGGTTACAGTACTTGATGATATCGACCTGTCGGGTATCGCCGAATATATCGACTGGACCTTTTTCTTTCATGCCTGGCAGCTTAAAGGGCGCTACCCGAAGATCCTGGACGATGCTGAAAAAGGTGAAGAAGCGCGCAAACTGTTTGCTGATGCGCAGGCCATGCTCCGCCAGGTAATCGATGAAAACTGGTTGCAGGCCAGGGCTGTTGTAGGATTGTTTGCAGCTAATGCTGTAGGCGATGATATAGAGGTTTATGACGAAAGTGGGCAATTACTAACAACATTGCATAATCTGCGTAAACAGGGCAAACAGCCTGCCGGCAAATACAACGAATGTCTGGCTGATTACATTGCACCAAAATCTTCCGGAAAAATCGATTACATTGGCGGCTTTGCAGCGACTGCAGGTATCGGTATTGATGACAAGATTGCTGAATTTGATGCTGATCATGATGATTACAATGCTCTCATGCTCAAGGCGCTGGCCGACCGTCTGGCTGAAGCGCTGACTGAATGGTTGCATGAGCGGGTGCGCAAGCAACTGTGGGCTTACAGTTCCCACGAAAACCTCAACAATGAAGACCTGATTGCCGAGAAATATGTGGGTATCAGGCCGGCCATGGGTTATCCGGCTTCTCCTGACCATACCGAAAAAGACCTCCTGTGGGAGTTGCTGGATGCGGAGAAAAACACCGGTATCTGGCTCACCGAATCAAAGGCCATGGTGCCAACGGCGGCGGTCAGTGGCTTGTATTTTTCACATCCGGCCGCACGTTACTTTGCAGTCGGTAAAATCGACCGGAACCAGGTTGAGGATTATGCGAAACGAAAAGGCATTTCCATTGTCGAAGCTGAGAAGTGGCTGGGTCCGAACTTGGCTTATAAATGATTATTGCCATCTGAATTGCTTTTTAATAGACGCCGTGGATACATCCCTGTAGGCTCGGACGCGGCGTCCTTGCCGCGTCACGCTTTTAAAAAGCAACTTCTGATGTCAATTTCGTAACCAGACGTTGATTAAGGAGGGAGCAGGAAGTGTTTTCCAGAGGCGTACAAAACCAGGGATGGTTTTGTAGAGCCCCCATGGATGGGTTTACGGCGTCCTCTGGAAAATATTCCTGCTTCTGCATAATTTATTGGAGTAATGAAAATGCGCATTCTGTTATTTCTAGGGACCAACCTTGCAGTCATCATGCTGCTGAGTATCGTCTTCAGCGTGCTGGGTATCGATAACCTGCTGGCTGAAAATGGAGTTGACCTGGATCTGCAAGCTTTGCTGATCTATTCAGCGATTATCGGTTTCTCCGGATCACTGATTTCGCTGTTTATGTCGAAAATGATGGCGAAAAAAAGCATGGGTGTGCATGTGATTAGCGAGCCATCCAATCCAACCGAAAAATGGCTGGTTGATACCGTTGCCTTTCAGGCGCGCCGGGCAGGCATTGGCATGCCCGAAGTCGGTATTTTCAATTCACCGGCACCCAATGCCTTTGCTACCGGCTGGAACAAGAATGCGGCACTGGTTGCCGTCAGTTCCGGATTGCTGCAATCCATGACCCAGGATGAGGTTGAAGCGGTACTCGGCCATGAAGTCAGTCACGTCGCTAATGGTGATATGGTGACGCTGACCCTGATCCAGGGCGTGGTCAATACCTTCGTGGTATTCCTGTCGCGTGTTATTGGCCATGTTGTTGACCGCGTGGTATTCAAGGTAGAACGCGGTCATGGGCCGGCTTTCTGGATTGTATCGCTGGCAGCCCAGTTTATTCTCGGTATCCTGGCTTCAATGATTGTAGCCTGGTTCTCACGTTATCGTGAGTTTCGCGCCGATGCAGGTGGTGCTGATCTGGCCGGACGTCAGAAAATGATTGATGCACTCAAAAGGTTACAGCAGGGGCATACCGAATCATTGCCGGATGAAATGGCGGCTTTCGGTATTTCTGGTGGAAAAATGGCTGAGCTCTTTGCCAGTCATCCTCCGCTGGAAAAGCGCATCGCAGCGCTTCAACAGGTTTGATGCCGCAGTTTAATCTTCATGCACGCCTGGAAGCCGATACCTTTCTGATCGGTGATCTGCCCTTGTCACGTGTGTTATTGATGAATGATTCACGCTACCCATGGATTGTTCTCGTACCCAGAGTCGATGGGACTACTGAAATTCATCACCTGGATGAAAATGATCGTCAGCAGTTGATGAAAGAGTCCTGCCTGGTCGCAGAGTTCATGGAAAAGAACTTTGCTATCGACAAAATGAATGTGGGCGTTCTGGGAAATATCGTTCCACAGCTACACATGCATCACATCGGCCGCAGAAAAAACGACCCGGCATGGCCCGGGCCGGTATGGGGGCATTCTGCGGCGGTGCCATATTCACAAGAGCAGGTTGATTCCCTGCTTCCGCTTTTCAGGAAACTCATAGAAATCTGAATGTTTGAATTTTAACGAGCTTCATCAGGCAGGTTTCGATACCCTTGTAACAAAGCCTCATGCCGCAGGGATGTATTCACAGCGTCTTTGGTAGAAGGGTATTAAAACCCGCAAGGCGTATTGAATTTAATCCATCGGTTTGAGTTTCCAGATGTCCTCATTGTACTGGCTGATGGTGCGGTCAGTTGAAAAAATACCACTGCTTGCTGTGTTCATAATGCTCATCTTTGTCCAGGCGCTCTGGTCGGCCCAGGTCTCTTCAACACGTTTCTGTGCATCGATGTAACTTCTGAAATCAGCCAGCGTCGTCCAGGGGTCGTGAGGGTCTTTCAGCGAGTCAATCAGTTCGTTGAAAATGCCGGGTTCGAATGAATTGAAATGCTCGGACTCCAGTAATTGCATGACAGCTTTAAGATCTTCATCCGCATCAATGTAATGCTTCGGATTGTAGTGTTTCTTAAGTTCCTGGACTTCATCTTCTCTCAGACCAAACAGGAAAAAGTTTTCCTCGCCGACAGCATCCATAATTTCAATATTGGCTCCATCGTAAGTGCCAATAGTAATACTGCCGTTCATCATAAATTTCATGTTGCCTGTACCTGAAGCTTCCTTGCCGGCGGTTGAAATCTGTTCCGACAGATCCGCGGCAGGACAGATCTCCATCATTTTTGAGACCGAGTAATTGGGCAAAAAGGCGACACGCAAATGGTCGCCGATTTCCACGTCTGCATTGATCAGGGCGGCCACGTTGTTAATCAATTTGATGATCAGTTTGGCCTTGTGATAACCGGGAGCGGCCTTGCCGGCAATCAGAATACAGCGTTTGGCAACGCTGGTATCACCCTGATAGCGAATACGGTTATATAGATGAATAATGTGCAGCACATTCAGTAACTGGCGTTTGTATTCATGAATACGTTTTACCTGTACGTCAAACAGGTGATCCGGATTAAAGCTTACGCCGGTTTGGGCTTTGACCATTTCAGCAAGACGCTGTTTGTTTTCATGGCGTATGTCGTTCCAGGTCTGGTGGAACTTTTTATGCTTTTTGGGGCTCTGGTATTTTTTCAGTTCATCCAGTTTTTCCAGATGACTTTGCCAGCCATCACCTATGGTATTGGTGATCAGCGCAGATAAACCGGGGTTTGCCAGCGCCAGCCAGCGACGCGGAGTAACGCCATTGGTTTTGTTGTTGAACTTCTCCGGCCACATTTCATAGAAGTCCCTGAAGAGTCCTTCCTTGAGTAACTCGGAATGCAGTTCGGCTACTCCGTTAACAGAAAAACTGCCGACAATCGCCAGCCAGGCCATGCGTATCTGTGGATGCGGGCCTTCCTCAATCAGTGACATGCGCTGCAGGCGATGAGTATCTGCAGGCCAGCGTGAACGCACCTGGGCCAGAAAGCGCGCATTGATCTCGTAAATGATTTCAAGTAAACGCGGCAGCAGGCATTCAAACAATTTCACCGGCCAGCGTTCAAGTGCTTCGGGTAACAGGGTGTGGTTAGTGTAGGCCATACAGTTTGAAGTTATTTTCCAGGCCTTTTCCCAGCTGATACGTTTTTCATCCACCAGGATGCGCATCAGTTCAGCAACAGCGATACTTGGATGGGTATCGTTGAGCTGAAATACATTGTACTGTGCAAAATCAGAAAGAGGCCTGTCTCCCCAGCCACGAAAAACATCCTGCAGGCTGGCAGAAGTCAGAAAGTATTGCTGACGCAAACGCAGTTCCTTGCCGTTTTCATTGGAGTCATTGGGATACAGCACCATGGTAATATTTTCAGCCTCGTTTTTGGCGGCAACCGCATCAGCATAATCGCCGGCGTTAAATTCCTTGAGGTTGAATTCATCGGTGGCAGAAGCTGCCCACAAACGCAGGGTATTGACAATCCCGTTACGGTAACCGGTAACCGGTACATCATAGGGAACGGCAACCACGTCGTCGGTATCGATCCAGCGGGCATGATGCAATCCTTCAGGGTCGATAAAATGTTCAGTATGTCCGCCAAACTTTACCAGCTGGGAAAACTCCGGGCGCTCAATTTCCCATGGGTGACCGTCACGTAACCAGTGATCAGGGTCTTCAACCTGGTTGCCATCTTCAATATGCTGATGAAACATACCGTATTCATAACGCAGGCCATAGCCGGTAACCGGCAGTTTCAATGTGGCGCAGCTGTCCAGGAAACAGGCTGCCAGACGCCCGAGGCCGCCATTGCCCAATCCTGCGTCAGGTTCCTGTGTCTCGATTTCTTCCAGCTTGATCGCGGCTACCTGGGCAGCAGCTGAAACACTGTCGGTCAAATCGTGGTTGAGCAGGTGATTGCCCAGTGAACGGCCAATAAGATACTCGAGAGAAAGATAGTGTGTCTTGCGAATATCCGGTTCAATGGACTGTATGGCAGCATTACGCCAGTCTGGCATGAGGCGGTCACGAACCGTGTAGGCCATAGCTTCATACAGGTAAAAATAATCGCAGCCCAGGAAGCGCCCCAGGTGATAATCCAGGTAGTTGCGAAAATCGGATGCAATGGCATACGGGTCGGAAGGCAGCTGTTCCATGCGGGGCAGCATGCAGATATCTTCGGAGGTATGATCGGCCATTTGTTGTCTCTCCCGGGAATCGTGTTAGCAGGAGCTATACACTATTGTAAAGTTCAAGGTATTCGGCAGCACTTTTATGCCAGCTGTAATCTTTTTCCATGGCATTGCGCATCATTTCAGACCAGACCTTGCTGTCATTGTAATAAGTTAAAGCTGTGTGGATTGCAGCAGTTAATGCTTCAGTTGTCGCTTCATCGAAAAGTACACCATTTTCAGGCGTGACGGTATCGGCCAGTCCCCCGGTTCTGCGTACCACCGGTGGTGTGCCGTAACGCAGACTGTAAAGCTGGTTCAGCCCACAGGGTTCATAACGTGAAGGCATGGCGAAAATGTCACTGCCTGCCTCCAGCAGGTGCGCCAGTGCCTCGGAATACCCGATAAAACTGAATACCCGGTCAGGCCAGTTATGTGTCAGAAGATTTAGATGGTGCTCGAGATCATGCTCTCCGCTGCCAATGATAACAAATCGTGCATTGCTTTCATGGATCAGTGCATCAATGCTGTTAAGCAGCAGATCGATGCCTTTTTGAAAAACCAGCCGGCCTACAAAGCCCACCAGGGGTTTTTCTATATCGTTAAGTACGGCACGACTGGCGCCCAGCTGGGATAACAGCGCTTTTTTATTGGCAGTCTTGGCTTTACGGATCGCTGATATTCTATCTTTGGCAGAATAATGTTTATGCAGATGCGGATCAGTTGCGGGGTTCCATACTTCATTATCAATGCCATTAAGGATGCCGCTGAGCTTGTGATGCGACTCCTCAAGTATCGGGGCATAGCCATAGCCATAATCAGGCGTGCGGATTTCACGTGCATATTTAGGACTGACAGTGGTAATCTGGTCAGAAAATACCATGCCCGCCTTAAGCAGCGAAAAGCGATGATGAAACTCGCCCAGTTCCATCGACCACCAGTGAGGTGGCAGATGCAGCGATTGAAAAGTGCCAAAATCAAACTGGCAGTCATATGCGATGTTATGAATGGTGAAAATACGTTTTGGCGGCCTTGTTTCATGGCTGAGGTAGGCATTTACCAGCCCGCTCTGCCAGTCATTGGAATGCACCACATCAGCTCGCCATCCTGTGTTCAGTGAGTCAATCGCCATTAATGCACTTACCTGGCTGAAGAGGCTGAAACGCAGCGGGTTGTCCTGCCAGTCGTAGCCTTCTGGATGGGTATACGGGTTACCGGGACGATCGAACAGGGTCGGATGGTCTACCAGCCATATCGGCATTTCAAAAGCCGGGTCAGTGGTTTCCAGAATGCGGACATCCTGCTGTAATCCGATTTTTAGCCAGCCGATAATTTTGAAATGATCGATTTTCTGTAACACTTCGCGATAGGCAGGTAATATCAGCCTGACATCAGCGCCTGACTGTTGCAGGCTGTTTGGCAGGCTGTTGGCGACATCCCCCAGTCCGCCAGTCTTGATGAGCGGGAAAGCCTCACTGGTGGCAAACAGCACGTTCATTACTCATTGCTCCAGCTTAACAGCAGGCCGCCCAGAGGAGGCAGAGTGAGCTTGGCTGAACAGGGAAAGCCCGACCAGGGCTCATTTTCAGTTTCAATCAGGCCGGCATTACCGCAGTTGCTGCCACCGTATAGTTCGGCGTCAGTATTGAGGAGTTCTTCGTAACGGCCTGTTTTTGGCAGGCCAACACGGTAATTTTCACGTACCACCGGCGTGAAGTTAAGCACACAGACCAGGTGCTGGTCAGCTTCCTGGCGCATGAAGGCAATCACTGACTGACTGGCATCATTGCAGTCAATCCAGCGGAAACCCTCTGCATCAAAGTCATGGCGATGCAGGGCCGGCATCTCACGGTAGCTGTGGTTCAGGTCACCGACCAGCCTTTGTATGCCACGGTGTGTGTCGTGTTGCAGTAATGCCCAGTCGATGGGTTGGGATTCATTCCATTCAATCCATTGACCAAACTCTCCGGCCATGAACATCAGTTTCTTGCCGGGATGCATGTATTGCCAGAAATACAGCAGGCGCAGGTTGGCGAATTTCTGCCAGTGGTCACCCGGCATTTTTTCCAGCAGGCTGTTTTTCATGTGTACCACTTCGTCGTGGGACAGGGGCAAAACAAAATTTTCGGTATATGCGTAGAGCTGGCTGAAGGTCAGGTTGTTATGATGGAAACTGCGATGCACCGGCTCATGTTCCATGTAAGACAGCGTATCGTTCATCCAGCCCATGTTCCATTTCATGCTAAAGCCAAGTCCGCCCATAAAAACAGGTCGTGAGACCATCGGCCATGCCGTGGATTCCTCAGCAATGGTCAGGCCTCCGGGGAATAACTGGTGGATCACCTCATTCATTTCGCGCAGAAAACTGATGGCATCAAGATTTTCTCTGCCACCGAACTGGTTAGGCAGCCAGTCACCATCATCGCGTGAATAGTCCAGGTATAGCATCGAGGCGACGGCATCTACGCGAATCCCGTCGATATGAAATTCTTCAAACCAGTAAACCGCATTGGCGAGCAGAAAATTACGAACTTCATTGCGACCATAGTCAAAAATATAAGTACCCCATTCACGGTGTTCACCGCGGCGCGGGTCAGCATGTTCATAGAGTGCTTCACCGGTAAAGCGTGCAAGGGCGAAATCGTCTTTGGGAAAGTGTCCGGGAACCCAGTCGAGGATGACGCCAATATCGTTCTGATGGCATAGGTCAACCAGGTAGCGAAAGTCATCAGCGTTTCCGAAACGTGCAGTGGGCGCAAAATAGCCGGTTACCTGATAGCCCCAGGACTGATCAAGTGGATGTTCCATCACTGGTAGCAGTTCGATATGGGTATATCCAAGCTGTTTGACATAATCAACCAGCTTTTTTGCCAGTGTACGGTAATTGAGGAAACTGTTGTCGTCATGGCGCATCCACGAGCCGGGATGGACTTCATAAATACTGACGGGTTCGTGTTGCCAGTTCCAGCTTTCGCGTGCAGTGAGCCACTGCTTATCCTGCCATTGGTGTTTGGCTGCAGCTGTGATTTTGGAAGCCGTATCAGGACGCAGGGTCATGGCTTGCGCATATGGATCGGACTTTAGGCGCAGATCGTTGTGCTGATTGAGAATCTCAAATTTATAAAGATCCTCAGCACACAATCCGGGGATGAACAATTCCCACACACCGGAGTTACCTCGATTGCGCATTGGGTGCCTTAAGCCGTTCCAGCCATTGAAGTCGCCAACCACGCTGACGCGCTTAACTGCGGGAGCCCACACAGCAAACAGGCAGCCGTCAATGCCGTCAACATTCTTCAAGTGAGCACCAAGAAAACGGTAAATATGGTGATGGTTGCCCTGGGCGAAAAGGTTTAGGTCAAACTCATTGAGTTGTGGCTCAAAACTGTAGGGAGACACGGCCTCGTACCATTCACCATTACTTTTTTCCTGCCAGCGCAATTTGTAGTGTTGCGGTATAACGGCGCTGGATTGCTCATTTATCCTGAATTCAAAGACATCGCTACCTTCAATACGCTTCATGGGACCGATATCAGCGATTTCTGCATTTTCGGCCATCGGCATAAAGGCGCGAATTACTCGTGCGCCATTTTCTTCATGCAGGCCAAGCATGGAAAATGGGTCGTGGCAGCGGCCACGTTGTATTTCAAGCAGGCGGGGCGGCAGATTAGCCAGCATGGTAACGCTCCGATTTATCGATATGGTTTTTCATAAATTTACAGTCTGATTCATCAAGCTGTTGCCATTGAAAGCGCCAGCCCCAGTTGTTATGTTTTTCTCCGGGCGTGTTCATACGGTGTTCAGAGGATAATTGCAGGATATCCTGCAGCGGCATTACCGCGGTATTTGCTTTAGTGTAAAGCGCTGTTTCTATGAGGCAATGAGCAATGTCATTCCGGGGCTCACTTTGCAGTACTTCAAAGACATAATCCTGTTCATGGGGTTGCAGGCCGTTAAACCAGCCGGCAGTTGTGTCATTATCATGCGTACCGGTGTAAACCACGGTATTGGCATCAATGTTGACGGGTTTGTGCGGGTTATCATCAAACGCATCAAAAGCAAATTGCAGGATAGACATGCCAGGCAGATTGAACTGGTCACGCAAGGCTCTGACTTCCGGCGTGATAACACCCAGGTCTTCAGCAACAATGGCGGGGTCCTGGAACTCATTAAACAGGGTGGTAAGCAATTCTTCCCCCGGGGTTTGTTGCCAGAAGCCTTTGATGGCTGTTTCCTCGCCAGCCTCAATCATCCAGCTGGCTTGCAGGCCGCGAAAATGATCAATACGGATAATGTCAAAACAGTCAAAAGCGTGCTGCATGCGTTTGCACCACCAGCTGAAACCATTATCCAGCATGGTTGACCAGTTGTAATGCGGGTTGCCCCAGCGCTGGCCCGTTTCTGAGAAATAGTCAGGTGGAACGCCTGCCACGTAGGTCGGGTTATGGTTATCATCCAGCAGAAATTCTTCAGAGTTAGCCCATACATCAGCACTGTCATGAGCAACGAAAATCGGCATGTCGCCGAACAGGTATATGCCTTTTTCATGCGCATGTTGGCGTACCTGGTGCCAGCGTTCATGCACCACAAACTGTTGCCACATAATATTTTCAATTTCGTTGACATGAGAGGCATGAAAGCCGCTCAGCATCTTTTCATAGTGAAGACGAAACTCGTCAGGCCAGAGATACCAGGGGGCATCATCGAACTGGCGTTTTAATTCGACGAACAGGGCAAAATCCGTCAGCCAATGAGCCTGTTGTTCGATAAACTGGGAAAACGCTTTTGAGTTTTTTGCAGGCTTTGCGGGCATTTCTGCAATGAGGGCTGGATTCATGGCAAAGGCCGAACAACTCTGGTAGGGAGAGCCAAAAAAATCGGGAATGGACAGGGGCAGCACCTGCCAGATGGACAGGTGGCAGGCATGCATCCAGTCAAGCCATTTTTCAGCATCCCCATCCAGGGTGCCTGAGGGGAGTGAGGTGGGATGAAGTAAAACACCAGCGCGCCGCTGATGCAGCGGATTATGTTTCATGTCCACGTCTCATGGTACCTGCATTTTCAGCATCGCCACCACCTTTGGAAATAGGGGTGAGCAACGATTCAGGTACTTTCTGTTTCAATAGATGGTAGAGGCGCTGTAATTGCCGGCGATAAAGCTGATCAAAGTCTTTTACGCTGTCTGATGGATTGTAGTCTCCAAACCACCAGAACCAGTCAGAGCCCTCGCACACAGCCAGTTGCAGCGTTGCCTGGTGGCGGTCACTTTCAGAAAGCGAATCGATATGTTTATCGTAAACCTGCTTGGCTTCAACCAGCAGATCCCAGCCGCGGTTTTTGTCTTTTTCACCGATCCAGGTAGAAAATGATCCATATACCCAGCTACCTGCAGCAACTTCAGGTAACTCAGCGACCGGACAGCTGTCCGCTGCTTCGGCGAAGGTCTGCACCTGTATTGACTCATGTTCGGAAAGCTCCTTGTAGAGCGCATCCAGAAAATGATAGCCATTGTCAGGATAGTATTCCCAGGCATTTTCACCATCAAGAATCACGCTGACGACATAGTCTTCAGAGTCGTCCGTCAGGAATTCGGCAATATTGTTAATGTGACTGATAAAGTCAGCCACCGCATCTTCGCTGTTCCAGGACTGGTATTCAAAACCGATTAAATCGGAAAGGCCGTCATCACGGAAAAATACACTGGCAGCGGCGTCAACGATATGGTTACAGCCAAACAGGTGTTTGCGTGTCTCGGGGTCCTCCAGGTCAAAGCCCGATTTTCTGGCAGAATTATGCCAGACGCCTTCTCCGGATGCGGTCCACCGGATATTGAATTCATCCAGAAGCTTGATGGCAGCGTGACTGACCGAGCCTTCGGAGAGCCATATCCCCTGAGGACGGCGTCCAAAATACTTTTCAAATATTTCTATACCATGTTGCATATGCCAGCGAGCACGGTTTTCACCATCCGGGTAACTGTCATACTCAGGCATGGGCGCATCAGGCAATGCATCTTTCATGCTGTTAAAGTCAATCAACAATGGCATGATGGGATGGGCATAAGGTGTCATGGCCAGTTCGACCTGATTGCGATCAGCCAGTTTGCGATAGCGGTTGATCAGATGGGAGAATATGTCGGCAAACAGCCTGATAAGTCCCCTGCGATCTGCTTCGGTGTAATGCTTTCCCTTGTTAATCAGGCCTTTTACAAACGACTCCTGTTTAATCGAGTAACCAAGCCAGGCAATGTGGTACCAGACCAGCAGGTCATGGAAATACTGCTCGTTTAAGTAGCTAACCAGGGTTTCGTTGATATGGTTGCGGTCTTCAGGTGAGCTCACATTATCAAGCAATTGCCGGAACTCGGGATAGGGATCGATCATCTGCGACGGGTTTGCACGCAAACAGGCGCGGATTATTTCCACACGTGTTTCGATGTCAGTTGGTATGGTCTTGCTGCCAGATAAATAACCCAGCAGGTCATCAGCAAATGACGTACCGTTTTCAAGCCAGTGTCGGCACTGGTCTGCATAATCATCAATCTGCTCGAGTAACACCGGTGTAAAATTCACCACGCATTTCATTGCGGGGTGAGATTCAAGGTGGCTCGCCATGTCAGTATAGTCTTTGAGTGCATGCAGGTAGACCCAGGGCAGATGGAAATCACCATCAATGGATTCACGGTACCAGGGCTGGTGCATGTGCCAGCAAATGACCAGTTTCAGTTTATCTGACATAAAGCGAATCAGTCCCTTTCAAAATGCAGGCGTTGATTCATCTGACCCGGTGTGACCAGCACGATGCCTTCATCAGTCACCAGGAAACGTTCCCGGTCCTTCTCAATATCGACTCCAACTTCAAAATTGTCGGGAATGACGGTTCCCTTGTCGATCACACAGTTTTTGATGGTGCAATTTTTACCGATGTGGATTTTTGGCAGAATAACACTGTCCTTGATATAGGTGCCCGTCTCAATATGCGTGTTAAAAAAGATCACCGAACGTTTTACCTTGGCACCGGAAATGATACAGCCTCCGGCCACCAGTGAATCAATGGCCTGACCGCGGCGTTCATCGTCATCAAAGGCAAACTTGGCTGGCGGGCTTTGCGTCTGGTATGTCCAGATAGGCCAGTCACGGTTATACAGGTTCAGTTCCGGTTCGATATCACATAACTCAATATTGGCTTTCCAGTAGGAATAGAGCGTCCCCACGTCACGCCAGTAGGCGGGTTCGCCCTTGCCGTTGAGGTAGGGGTAAGCAAAGGACTTGGCTGTTTCAATAGCCTTGGGAATGATGTTTTTACCAAAGTCATGATCTGATGCTTCGTCTTCAGCATCTTCTATCAGTACTTTAGTCAGGAAAGACATGGAAAAGATGTAGATGCCCATGGAGGCCAGCGCCACATCGTCACGTCCCGGCATGGGATCAGGATTCTGTGGTTTTTCGGTAAACTCCACGATCTTGAAATCACTGTCTACGGACATTACGCCGAAGCTGGATGCTTCCTCAAGAGGAGCTTCAATGCAACCTACGGTCAGGTCCGCATCGTTGCTGACATGTTGTTGCAGCATCTTGGAGTAATCCATCGTATAGATGTGATCTCCGCCCAGAATAATGACGTATTCGGGCTCATGACGGTAAATGATATCCAGGTTCTGATAGATGGCATCAGCCGTTCCCTGGTACCAGTCACGCTTGAGGCGTTGCTGGGCTGGTATGATTTCGACAAATTCACCGATTTCAGCACGTAGAAAGCCCCAGGCGCGTTGCAAGTGGCGAATCAGCGAGTGGGATTTGTACTGGGTCAGTACGCCGATGCGGCGTAGTCCGGAATTGATGCAGTTGGACAATGCAAAGTCGATAATGCGGTATTTGCCACCAAAAGGAACAGCTGGTTTGGCACGCCACTTGGTCAGGTTTTTGAGTCTTGAGCCTTCACCTCCAGCGAGTACCAGTGCCAGGGTGCGCTGTGTCAGGGCGTTGGCAGCTTGAGGTTCTACATAGTATTTATAAAGTTTATGCTGTTCTTTGGATGCTGACATGATACTTCCGAATGTATTTCAATAGTAATAAAACTCAAACTTACACCAGGTAGATTGCAGTTCATTGACTTAAAGCAATTTCTTTGCCTGAAAGAGGCGATTATGCTTGTTCAGGTAAAAACTGGTGCAAAGCCGGGTATGGATAACCAGAATATACGAATTGTGCTCGTTATAGAGGCGTTTGTCATTTAATGCTGCTCCAGAACAGTGCAATTTTTGAAGTTTTTCCCGGGTAGCAGGCTATTAGAAGGTGGAACGCTGCTTGCTAGCGATACGATAAACCGAAAGAAATTAATTTATAACAGGTGATCAGAAGATTATGTCATCAGAACAAAAGCCAGCCTGGCAGGCATTACAGTCACATTTTGAAGAAATAAAAAATGAACACATGAGGGAAATGTTCGAGCAGGACCCGAACCGTTTTGGGCGTTTCTCGTTAACGCTCAACGACATACTGTTCGATTACAGCAAAAATCGTATTACCCAGGAAACCATGGATCTGCTTCTGGAACTGGCCAGGGAGTGTGATGTGGAAAGCTGGCGAGAGCGCATGTTTGATGGTGAAACCATTAACCATACCGAGCATCGCGCCGTTTTGCATGCAGCGCTGCGCAACCGCAGCGGCAAACAGATGTTTGCCGATGGCGAAAACGTTATGCCGGAAGTGCGCCATGAGCTGGAACGTATTACCCGGTTGGCCAACGATATCCGCAACCGCACCTGGCGTGGCGCAACCAACCAGCCGATTACCGATGTGGTAAACATTGGTATTGGCGGCTCCCACCTCGGGCCTATGATGGCGACCGAAGCGCTGCACCCCTACGCGATTCATGATCTGAAAATTCATTACGTCAACAATATTGATGAAAATCATATCAACAACACGCTGGAAACACTCAACCCTGACACTACGCTTTTTATCGTGGCTTCCAAGAGTTTTACCACCCAGGACACCATGATGAATGCTGAAACAGCCAGGGACTGGCTGTTGCACAAAATCGGTGACCCCAATCTGCTGGAGCTGCACATGATTGCGGTGACTTCAAATAGCAAAGCAGCGGTTGAGTTTGGTATCAACGAAAAAAATATCTTCAAGATGTGGGACTGGGTTGGTGGTCGCTATTCAATGTGGTCTGCCATCGGCTTGCCGATTGTCATTTCCATCGGACCGGAAAATTTCGAACTGTTATTGCAGGGGGCCTACGAGGCTGATCAGCATTTCAGGAATGCACCGCTGGAAGAGAATATTCCCGTCATCATGGCGCTGCTGGGTATCTGGTATAACAATTTTTTTAATGCCGAATCGATCGCTATCCTGCCTTATGACCAGAATATGCATCGTTTCCCGGCCTACCTGCAGCAGGCGGATATGGAAAGTAATGGCAAGGCCGTGGATCGCGATGGCCAACATGTCAATTATTCAACAGGACCAATTTTGTTTGGAGAAATAGGTATCGCCAGTCAGCATGCGTTTTACCAGTTGCTGCACCAGGGAACCAAGCTGGTGCCAGCCGACATGCTGGCGCCGATTTCCAACTATGCCTGTATCGCCAAACATCACCGTGCATTGATGTCGAATGTGTTTGCGCAGACAGAAGCCCTGATGAAAGGTAAAAATGAAGATGAAGTCATTGCTGAACTGAAGGCTGAAGGCAAGGATGACAAGGAAATCGAGTTTTTGTTGCCTTACAAGCTGTTTCCCGGCAACAAGCCAACCAATACCTTCCTGTTTTACACGCTTGATCCCAAAACCCTGGGTTCATTGATTGCACTTTATGAACACAAGATTTTCGTACAGGGCATTATCTGGAATCTCAACTCATTCGATCAATGGGGTGTGGAGCTGGGTAAAAAGATGGCCATCCATATTCTTGACGAGTTGAACGATGGTGAACAGGTCAGTTCACATGACAGTTCTACCAACGGCCTCATTAACTATTACCTGAAATTACGTACTTTAAATCCCAAGGGACATTAAGGTTCTCTCCATATTGCCGCTATACTACAAAATGTAGTAGTTGGGAGATCCGTTTGAAACTATATATAGGCAATATTCCAGGCGATGCCCTGCTGGTAGATATTCATAATTTTCTGGGCGGGCTGGAGTTGCGTGCTGATTTTCAGGCGCGTCAAGGCACCACGAGCAAGCGTGAGCGTTATCATTATGTGGTTGCCGAACTTTCAGAAGAAGGTGATATCGATAACCTCATCAATCGTTACGATGGTATCGAGTTTAAGGGTAACCCGCTGGTGGTAAGGGAGTTTTTTGATCGGGATCCCTATGCCGAATGGGCAGGACAGGAAAAGCGTATCAATATTCAATAGCTGTCTGATGGTCCCCACAGCAGTTTATCCAGGTCAATGGGCTCACCAGACTCCAGTGGGATCACTTTCCGGTTTTTTATTTCTACACCTTCTTTTTTCAGCAGATCTCGCTGTTTTTTGTAAGCCTCGCTACCTATTGCAAATGCCAGGGTTCGGTCAGACCTGATAACGCGGTGCCAGGGTAAGGGCGTCGGAGATCGGCTCATCGCTTTGCTCACCATTCTCGCATGGCGTGGGAAACCCGCTGCTCGTGAAACTTCACCGTAACTCATCACCTGCCCCGGTTTGATAGCGGATACAATTTCCCATACAGTCACATCAAATTGTTTTTGTGGAAAGAGCATATGATTCGTTGCCGCTTTCACAGGATATGAAGTATCCATTGAAAGCTTCCCTGAAAAGAATTTTAAGTGAGTTTAAGTATACTCTACACAAAGAATAGTTCTTCAATATAAACCTATGAAACATTCCTTGCATTGTTATACCGAAACCCAGGGCTGGAACAAGCCGCTTGATAGCACACTGGATTCCCCTAACACGCTGCTGATTGTATTTTCTTCATCCCGACATTCAGTAACATTGAGAAATGAGCTTGAAAAGCTCGGCTCCATGTATCCGCAATCCATTATTATGGGTTGTTCCTCCGCCGGTGAAATTTTTGATGAAGATTTACTGGATGACAGTATTACCCTGGCTGTTATTCGATTTGACAACACCCGACTGAAACTTGCACAAACCACGATAGAAAATCCTGAGCAATCAAGCGAAGCTGGCAAAATCATTGCCAATGAACTGCTGGAAGACGGGCTTTCAGCCATGTTTACCTTGACAGATGGTCTGCTGGTAAATGGCTCAGACTACATCTCAGGATTAAATCGCATTCTTGATGAAAACATCGTAATAACGGGAGGAATGGCTGCCGATGGGGACCGCTTTGAAGAAACCTGGCTAATTTGCGGAAATAAAATCAGCCCAGGTATGGTTGCAGCAGTGGGTTTTTATGGTGAGCGTTTTCACATAGCACATGGCTCGCGTGGCGGCTGGGATCTCCTGGGTCATGAGCGTGAAGTGACCCGGGCGGAAAACAATGTACTTTATTCGCTTGATTCTCAACCTGCACTGGATGTGTATAAAAAATATCTGGGTGAACGCGCAGCAGGGCTACCTGCAACTGGCCTGTTGTTTCCATTGGCAATAAGCAATCATGAATCAGACAAGGCGACGGTACGCACCATTCTTGGCATCAATGAAGAGAAAAAGTCCATCACATTTGCCGGAAACATTCCTGAAGGCAGCTATGTCAAGCTGATGCGTGCCAACTTCGACCGCCTGATCGATGGTGCGGCCGGCGCAGCTGAAAACCTGGTAACAGAAGACTACGATGGGTCGGCTGCAGTCTGTATAGCCATCAGTTGTGTGGGGCGCAGGCTCGTTCTGGGTCCGCGCATTGAAGAGGAGCTCGAAGCCGTCCGTGAAGTGATTCCTGATAACAGCCAACTGCTCGGCTACTACTCCTATGGTGAAATATCACCGTTGGGTAGTGGCAGATGTGATTTGCATAATCAAACCATGACATTGACCCTATTCTGGGAACATGACTGATGCATCGGTTGCTTAAACGCCAGCTTCGCAAGACAGGCCTGAGTCTCGATCATCCTCCGGACAAGGTTCAATGGAAACAGTTTCTGGAGAATATCTCTCAAAATTACCAGCAGGCCGATGATGATCGCTACCTCCTGGAACGTTCCCTGCAGATATCATCAGACGAAATGCAGGCCCTGTTCCGGACCCAAAAAGCCAGTACCGAAGGTCGTTTTCAGGCGTTACTGAATGCCATACCCGATCTGGTCTTCATGCTAGACGAACAAGGCAAGTATATTGAAATCATAGCAGGCGATGAGACTGATCTGTTCTTACCTTTGTCGGAACTTAAAAACAAGTATCTCCATGACATCATGCCGCGCAGCGAAGCGGATACGTTTCTTGAAATGATTTCTCGCGCAATCAAGGACAATACCCTGCAATTAACCAAGTATCAGATGCAGGTACAATCCGGTTCGCGTGTTTTTGAAGGCAGAGTTGTACCTACTGGTCTGAAGGTCCATGAGTATCATACCGTGCTGTTTCTTGCGCGTGACATTACCGAGCTTGATCAGACCCACGAGCAGCTGGAACATATCGCTACGCATGATGCACTGACAGATCTGCCTAACAGAGTGATGATGCATGAGCGCCTGCAACAGGCCATATCCAGGGCAGTCCGGCACAAATCCAGAGCAGCACTCATGCTCATGGACCTGGATCATTTCAAGAATATCAATGACAGTCTTGGGCACAGCATAGGCGACAGTGTTCTTTCTGAAATATCGCAACGCCTTCAGAAAGTCAGCCGTGTCGAGGATAGTGTATTTAGACTCGGCGGCGATGAGTTTATCCTGTTAATTGAAGACCTTGATGGCTCAGAAAATGCCGCCCGTATAGCAGCACATATCCTGAAGATATTTAAAGATCCCATTCGCACAAATAACATGGAACTTGAAGTCACCGGAAGCATAGGCATCACAATGATTCCTGAAGATGGTGAAGACAGTGAGTCGTTGCTAAGGCAGGCTGATAATGCAATGTATGCAGCCAAAGAAGCAGGTCGCAACAGTTATCACTTTTATACCGAGGAACTGGGTAAGAGATCTCATGCCCTGCTTTCTCTTGAAACACGGTTGCGCAAGGCCATTCTGAACAATGAACTTGAACTGCATTACCAGCCGCAATTCTCGCTTAGAAATGATGAGTTGATTGGCCTTGAGGCTCTTGTGCGATGGCCGAACGCAGATCCCCAGCATCGCAGTCCCGAAGTTTTTATCGGTATTGCTGAAATGTCCGGGCTTATTGAAACCCTGGGCTCATGGGTCATGCGGCAAGCCTGCCTGCAGGGGCAGGACTGGCTGACGCGGCAACTGGATTTTGGACGAATTGCCATAAATCTTTCCAGTCGTCAGCTCAATAATCCGGGCCTGGCCGAAGAAGTAAAAACAATTATGGAAGAAACCGGGATGCAGGGTCATAGACTGGAACTGGAAATGACCGAGACCATGGTGGTTCATCATGGTAGTACCGTGCAGACCAACCTTGAAGCATTTCATTCCATGGGTATCCAGCTTGCTATTGATGACTTTGGTACAGGTCACTCATCACTGATCAATCTAAAACGTTTTCCCCTTAACCGTCTGAAAATTGACCGTTCTTTCGTTGATGGCCTGGGTGAAGATGCCAATGATGAAGTCATCACCAGTGCCAGTATCGCCCTGGCAAGACAGCTTGGTTATGAAGTAGTGGCTGAAGGTGTTGAAACCGAAAACCAGGCCGATTTTCTAAAACAGCAAAACTGCGATTTTGCCCAAGGCTACCTGTTTGCCAGACCCATGCCAGCTGAAGCTGTGGAAAAGTTTATACCTGCGTTGAAGAAAAACTGACACAAATTCGATTGCACAAAAACCGCATGGACAAGGCCGGCCATCAGATGGTGCTTAGCATTGTGTCAGGCCAGTTTGTCATCAGCAACATGGTAGGTAGGGTCTTCTTTCAAGTTAACCTCAACCAGGTCACCGGCCTTGGTCAGTAATTCTTTACATTCCTTGCTGAGATGCTTGAGATGCAGGGTTTTACCTGCCCTTTCATAGCGGTCAGCGAGGCTGTCGATGGCTTCAATACCGGAATGATCCGCAACGCGTGAGTCGTAGAAATCGATTTCGATTTCATCCGGATCATTTTTCGGGTCGAAGATTTCATGAAACGCATGCACGGAACCAAAAAACAAAGGTCCTTTCATTTCGTAGTGCTTGATGCCGTTTTCATCAACATACGAAGTGGCCTGCATCTGCTTGGCGTGTTGCCATGCAAATACCAGCGCAGAAACTATTACGCCAACAAATACTGCAATTGCCAGGTCGGTAAGCACAGTGACTACTGTGACGAGAATGCCGACAAACATATCGGCCAGCGGAATTTTGCCAAACAGCCTCAGGCTGGCCCATTCGAATGTA
>Ga0180435_10001329_pt1 | contig 25893 bp, 19 predicted proteins | sample SS_ome_3_FD_132467 | JGI IMG/M metagenome (GOLD analysis project Ga0180435, IMG submission 132467) | Hypersaline lake sediment archaeal communities from the Salton Sea, California, USA - SS_3_S_1 metaG | ecosystem: Environmental > Aquatic > Non-marine Saline and Alkaline > Hypersaline >... | reverse complement strand
CGGCCAGCCGCGCGTCGTTCAGCGGCACGTCGGCGGCCGCCCCGCATGCGGCCGGCGCGGCCGCCCTGCTGCTCGCCAGCACACCCGAGGCGCCGTTCTTCGATTTCCGTTGGCGCGCCAGCGAGCTGCGCGGCTTGCTCGCCGCCTATGCCGCACCCGCGCCGGGACTCGATCCGGGCAGCACGAGCTGGGGCCGCCTGCGCCTGCCCCGCGCCCCCCTGGCGCCGGCGGGGAGGCGGCTGCCCCTGCCCGCCTGCGGGCAGCCGCCGCTGACGCTGCGGCTGCGGCGCCCGCCGCCGACTCCGGCGGCACTCGAAATCTACGATCTCCTCGGCCGCCGGATCGCCAGCGAACACGGGGCAGGGGGCGCGCTCGTCGCCCTCGGCGCCACCGAGTTTCTTTGGAAGGGGTGTGATTCCGACGGGCGCCCCGTTGCCAGCGGCCGCTACTGGGTTCGGCTGACGACGCAAGCGGAGGCCGCGCCCGTACTGCTCCTGCGTTGAACGCCACTTGACGGACCTCGGCGTTGACGACCGACGCCGGCCGCGGCTAGAGTGGGCCCCTTAATCTCTCTACGCGGCGGTCACCGCCGGAGAGGATCGTCAGCGCACCGGCGAGGGGAGGCGCACCGTGTTCGAGCGACTCGCACGCCAGCTGCAATCTGCCCGACGCATCCTGCTGTCGACGCACGAATGCCCCGATGGCGACGGCATCGGCTCGCTGCTTGCGTTGCTGGCGATCCTCGCCGACGACGAGCGCGCCGTGCGGGCGGCCACCGTCGGCGCGTTGCCGCGCAGCTTCCGTTTCCTCCCCGGGGCCGAGCAGGTCGCCGACTGGACCCGACTCGATCCTGCCGCGCGCCGCGCGCTGCTGGAGCAGACCGATCTCGTCTTGATCGTCGACACGCACAGTCCGGCGATGATTGGATCGCTGGGAGACGCGCTGCGTGCGAGCGGGCTGCCGGTCACCTATCTCGACCACCACCCCCTCCAGCCAGGGGCGCCCGAGGGCGTGTACTGCGAGCCGGAGGCTTCATCCACGGGCGAGCTCGCCTGGTGTCTGGCCCGCGAGCTGACCGCCGAGCTCGATGCGGCGATGGCCACCTGTCTCTATGCGGCGATCGCCTACGATACGAACTCCTTCAAGTACTTGCGCGGCCGAAGCGCCACGCATCAGGCGGCCGCCGATCTGGTGGCCCACGGCGCGGACACCGACGCGATCTACCGCCATCTGTTCGCCTCCAACTCCCGCGGCAAGATGCGTTTCGTCGGCGAGGTTTTGCAGCGGGGAGCCTACGCGGCAAACGGACGTATCGCCTGGGTGCGCATCCCGGCCGACCTGGTCGAGGAATGCGGTGTCTCACGCGACGACCTGCGCGATGCGATCACGATGCTGCTCGAGGTCGAAGGCGTCGAGGTTGCGGCGAGCTTCCTGGCGGTCGGCGACGGAAGCTGCCGCGTGAGCCTGCGGTCGATGGGGCGGTATCCGGTCAATTGCGTCGCGGCCGAACTGGGCGGCGGGGGACATGTGCTCGCCGCCGGCGCCCACTTGCCCCTGCCGATCGCGCGCGTCATCCCCCTGGTCATGGAGCGCCTGACGGCGATGCTCGGCGCCCCCCCCGAAGGACCCGACTGCGCGACCGCCTCCTAGCGACCCGGCAGCAGCCCGGTGATGACGTCGGCGGGCAGCGGCAAGGAGCGCAGCACCGCCGGGCGCGTCAGCCACCAGAGGTAGTTGCTCGCGCTGCCGATCGCACGCCGGGGCAGCGGGGTCATCGCGCTCGGGCGCGGCAGGGCCGTGCGGCGTTCAGGATCGGCCATCGCCGCGGCGAGCTTCAGCTGTGCCGCCGTCTCCTCGAACTCGCGCCGTGCGCACTCACGCGCCTCCTGCAGCATCATCTGCACGCGGCTGCGAACGTGGACCTCGCCGTCGCCGGTCGTCTCCACCGAGACGAACAACGCATCGGGATGATCGGCCAGGACCTTGACCTGCACGCCGTCGCTCTGCGTGCTGGGCATGCAGCCGAACGGTTTGATCGAGACGACCATGTGCGCCCTGCGACGGCGCACGGAGAAGATCGTCTTGGCGACTTCCATGAACGCCTCACCCCCACCGATGCGGGTGTTGTAGTAGGGTTCGGCGTAGCGCGCCAGCGCCTCGATCGCCGCCAGCGGCTCGGTGCGGAAACCGACCGCCGCCCGGTAGGTGTTGAAGACCGAGTCGAAGAGGACCTGCCCCAGCCGCAGCTTGAACTCGAGGCGCGAGGCGTGGGCGTCACGCCCCTCATGGGGCAGGCCGCGCCGGTCGCGGACATGACGCAGGCGACTCCAGAGCAAGTACTCGATCCAGGTCCCGATCGGCTCGACCAAGACCTCCGCCCCCTCTTCCTCCAGCCAGCGGGCCAGGTGATAGCTGCCATCCCCCTCCGTCGTCTGCGCCCAGAACTCGCCCGTCAGCTTGACCTTCGGCTTGACGCGCGTGTAGTCGAGCGGAATCCGGTCCAGGTGACGGCGCACGCGGCGCAGAACCGGCACCGGGCTCTCCCGGTCCCGGAGCGCCCAGTAGAGCCACTGGCGCGCATCCTCCAAGCCGGCATCGACCGCGCCCGCTTCCTCTTCGTAGGGCCGCAAGGCATGGCCGAGCTCATTGAGCAGGTCGCCGATCATCAGCGCGCGCACGAGCGCGAGGATGAACGAACGTCCCGCCCCCGACTCTTCCGCGCCGCGCCATGCCTCAACGGCGCAGCGTTGCTGCAGCACGAGCACCGGCAGGTCGGGGAAGCCGGCCTGGCGCAGGGCATGCCGCGCTTCGGCGCCGTACATGCCAAAACGGCACGGCCCGCAGGAGCCGGCGGTCACGTAGGCAAAGCGCCGCTCGATGTTCGCCACACCGGCGCGTCGCAGCCGCAGCAGGTAGCCGAGCAACGCCCCGATCGTGTAGTAGGCCGGATTGCACATGCCGCGGTTGCAGTACTCACGACCGAGCGCCAACGCGCGGTTGTTCGGCTCCGGAAGCGCCTGGGCCCGGTAGCCGAGTCCTTCCCAGGCCCCCTGGACGAGCCGGTCGTGAGCCTGCGTCAGCCCCCCGAAGAGCAGCGTGACCCCCTGCGACCGCAAGTCGGGGATCGACGCCTCGGGCGCCAGCCGGTAGTGAGCGTCGGCCATGCACACCGTCTCCGCACCCCCCTGGGCCGTGCGCCCGGTCACTAGACCAAGACCCCGCCGCCGATCGGCAGCTCGACCGCGGCGGGGGCCTGCGGCACCGGCCGCGATTCTGCGCCGCGCCGCCCCAGCCGGCGTCGCTCGAACTCGCGCAGGAAGTAGTCGATCGTCTCGACGCGCAGCCGGATCGCGCCGGCGGGTCGATTCTCGTCGACATCGTGCAGCGTGAAGTACGGCGTCGCTGCGGCCTCAAGAATCGCCTCGATCGTGGCGTACAGCGGCGCATCGTGACCGCAGCGGAAACTGCTCACATCGAGCGCGACCAAGTGCGCATGTCGCGCAACGATCTTCGCCGCCCAGACCTTCTGGTTCGAATTCGAACAGAAGGAATCCCGCCAGACGTCACCGATGTCGAACGGGCCGCGGATCAGGCCCGCCGCGATCTCGCGCCCGAAGAGCGGCTCCCAGAACTGCGGCGCACGGGGCAGGGCCAACGCCGTCAGGATCGTGTAGCCGCGCCGCTGCAGATCGCGCAGGATGCCGTGATTGAGCCCCGGGTCATCATGGTAGGGCCGGCCGAGCACGACGATGCCGACCTGCCCCGTGCGCTCCAGGCGCGTGATCGCCTGGTGGGCCGCGCGGCGCACTTCGGCCAACGCCGCCGCCTGCGCCGCGGTCGCCTGCGTCAACGCCGCCGCATTCTCACGCCGCGTCACGTCGAGCAGCGGTCCCCACAGCGCGTGCATTTCGCGCGCCAGCAGGTGCGGCTCACCGGCGTGCAGCACCGGGGTCAGCAAGCGCATTCCGGCACGGGCAAGATCGTCGCGCTCGCGCGTGTAGGCGGCGCGCACAACGTCGGGGGTGGCCTGGGCGCAGGGACAGCCCGCGCTCGCCACCGCCGGCTGCACGTCCTGCGGCAGGTTGACGAGCGCCGGGAAGAAGATCCAGTCGACCGTTCGGCGGCGCACCAAGTCATCGACATGCGCCAGCGCCAGCTTGGCCGGGTAGCAGGTGTCGATCGCTCCGCGCCGGGCTCCCTGGCGGAAGAGCTGCTCCGTCGAACGTCCCGAGAAGTGGATCTGTTCTCGCTTCAGGCCGATGGCATGCAAGTAACCGAGGAAGAAGGGCGCCGTCTGGTGTAGATCGAGCGCGCGCGGCAGGCCAATGCGCACCGTGGCGCGCCGGCGGCGCGCCGCGCTCGGCCGTCGCCAGCGGGCGGCCCGCGCGCCCCCCTGCGCTGACCGGCCCGCACCGCCGACCGGACCGCGCGGCCGCCGTGAGAAGATCGCCCGCTGACTGCGCGCGGCGAAATTCTCTGCCACCGCCGGCGGCGCGCCCCAGTCGGTTGCGGCACCTTCGCCCGCCGGCGTTCTCCCCCGGGCGGCGCCATCGCGCTCACCCACCAGCGCCGATCCTGCCTGTGCACCGCGATGCGCCTCACGTCCCTGCTCGCAGGGCGCGATGATATGGCGTCGGCGCCGGCCGTCGGGCAGCGTCGCCTCCAAGAATGTCCGCGCGCAACGATTGGTGCATCCGTCACAGCGCGTCGTTGCGTCTTGGCGGTGGCGTACGCGCATAGCAGCCAAGGCGGGCAGGCCGATGAACCGGCTCGGGCCGGCGTGCGGTTCGCGTGCCAAGAGCTCCAGGGCGACTCCGATCGCCCCCGCCTCACCGGCATGCGGATGGACCCGGACGTCAGCCGCGGGCACGCGGCTGCGGATGTAGTCGGCTTGCGCCTTGACCGCGGCCAGGTTCCGCTGCGTCCCCCCTTGCAGCAAGAAGCGTCGGCCGAGTCGCGCCAGATTCGATTCGCCGACGACATAGAGCCAGATGTTCTTCGGCAGGACGCGAGCGAGGCCGGCCAGGATCTCTTCCGGCTGCCAGCCGAGCTGCTGGAAGTTGACGATGTCCGCTTCGAGAAAGACGGCGCAGCCGAAATGGAACGCGGGGCAACGGCGCGCGCTCAGCGCGTAGTCCGCATACGCGTCAAGCGGGATGCCGAAACGCTGCGCCGTGCTCTGCAGGAAGAAGCCGTTGCCGGCGGAGCATTGGCCGTTGAGGCGGAAATCCCGCACGCGTCCGTCGCGCAGCACCAGGACCTTGATGTCCTGCCCCCCGACATCGACAATGACGTCGCAATCGGGCGCGACCCGCAGCGCGCTGCGCGCATGGGCAACCGTCTCCACCAGCGCCAGATCGGCCCCGAGCAGCGCGCCAAGCATGTCCTTGGCATAGCCGGTCACGCCGAATCCGGCGACCTCCAGCGTGCGTCCCGCCTGCAGCGCCTCGTCGGTGAGCGCCGTCAGCACCGCGCGCGCATCGGCGAGTGGATCCCCCTCCGACAACTGATAGGCCCGCGCCCGCAGACGGCCATGACGATCGAGCAGGACCGCTTTGGTCGAAGTCGAACCGGCGTCCAGACCGATCCAGGCGACCAGGGGACGTCCCGCGGGCCCCTGGAGCCCGAGCGCCGGGGACTGGCGCGCCATGGCAGTTAGCGCGGCACGCTCTTCGGGATCCGCAAGCAGGCCCGGCAAGCCCCGTTCTTCGAGCTGCGCCCGCTGGCGCGCTTGCAGCCGGGCGAGCGCTTCGACGGCCGACACCGGTGCCGTGCCAGAGTCGCGGGGATCGCGGGCGGCGGCATGCAAGACGGCGCCCAGCGCCGCCAGCTGGCAGGCGTCGGGCGGCACGCGGACGGCGCCTTCCGGATCGGCGGGCAGCGGTTCGCCCCGCTCGCGCCACAGTTCGATCAGTGCCGCGCGCCATCGCTCGACGAGTCCCGGCAGGAAGGCGTGCGGCCCGCCCAGCAAGAGCACCGGCGGCGGCAAGGTGGCGCCTCGCGCGAGCACGCTCAGGTTCTGCTGCACGATCGCCTCGAACAGCGAGGCGATCAGCTCGCGGCGCTCGATGCCCTGTTTCTGCAGTCCGTTGATGTCGGTCTCGGCGAACACGCCGCAGCGCGCCGCCACCGGATGCAGCCGGCAGTTCGCGGTGCGCACGGCCTGCAGCGCGGCGCAGGAGTAGCCGAGCTTGGCCGCGATGCGATCGATCACGGCGCCCGTCCCGCCTGCGCACTTGTCATTCATGCTGAAGAACTTGCGCCGCCCGCGCGGGCCCTCGTCCTGCCAGCGGATGATCTTCGCATCCTGCCCGCCGAGATCGACGATACTGCCCGTGCCGGGATGGAGCGCTTCGACCGCCTGAGCGACGGCATTGACCTCTTGGACGTACGGCCCGCCTGCGGCGTCAGCCAGCGCCCGCCCGCCGCTCCCCGTCCACGCAATCTCCGCCGCGGCGACGGGCGCCGGTGCGCCAGCCACGAGCCGCGCCAGCAGACGTTCCACCGCCGCGGCTTGCCGCGTACCGTGGCGCTCGTACCAGCGTTGCGTGATCCGGTTCTCACCCGGCGCGCAGACCACCAGTTTGACCGCGGTCGAGCCGACGTCGCAACCGATGCGCCAGGCGCTCACGCGATCGCGCGCCCGGGTCATGAGGCATCCTTCTCCCGCAGGCGGAACTCCCAGGAGCAGACGCTCTTCGCCGTCCGCGGGTCCGGAGGACAGTGACGGCAGCGCGTCTCGATGCGGGGATCGATCGCCGAGGCGAAGGTGCTGTACTCGACGATCCCGACTTCCCGGCAGGGAAAGTCGGGCAACCCCTTGCGCTGGCGCGCATCCTGGACGCGGCAGCTCTCCATGCGAAAGACCAACGTCTCCGCATCAGGGCGTTCGCTCGACTGTCGGTTCAGATGGCTGTACAGCCGATAGCGCAACGCGCGTTCGAGCGCCGCGAGCCCTCCTTCGGCCGGCAGATCGAGGTGCTGGCGAATGCGTCGCGCCTCGATCGGCGAGAAGCGCGCCCAGGCGTCGCGGTCGCACGCCATCGCCGCCTCCATTCCAAACCGCGCCTCGACCGCCTGGAACCAGAGCCCGTCGTGCGCCAGCCAGAGCTTGGCGGCGCTGCGCAAGAACTCCCGCAGCTCCTCGGCCGACAGCTGCGCCCACAGATCGGTCGTCGACTGCCCGTGCTCCCCGGCCGCACGCTCCCCTGCGGACATTGCCTCCTCCTTGATTCGTCTCGCCGCGCCAACGCCGGCCGGCGCTCTGCCGCCGCTAGAGCACAGGCCTCTCACTGCCGTGGGCCGCCTCTTCTCGGCGCCGGTACCCGCGCAACACGAGCGTACGCCGCATCGGCGAGAGCCGATCGACGAAGAGGGTCCCGTCGAGATGGTCGATCTCGTGCTGGATCACGCGACTCATCATCCCGGCGAATTCTTCCGTCACCGGTTCTCCCGCGCGGTTCCGATAGCGCACCTGGACCCAATCCGGGCGCCGCACGTCGGCGTAGGTGCCGGGGACGCTGAGGCAACCCTCCTCGTAGACCGTGGCCCCGCGGTATGCGATCACCTCGGGATTGATCAGCGCCAGCGCCCGGGTGTTCTCTTCGGTGACGGGTGTTGGATCGACGACGATCACGCGCTCGAGCACGTCGATCTGCGGCGCCGCCAAGCCGATGCCGTTCGAGGCATACATCGTCTCGAACAGGTCATCGATCAAGATCCCCGTCTCGCCCGTCACCTCCGCCACATCCGGCGCCCGCCGCCGCAGCGTCGGATGCCCGTAGGTAATGATCTTGCGCACTGCCATCGGCTCGCCCCCTGCGCCGCGGCATGCCCGCCGCGACGGCTACACCACTTCGCCGGCCAGATAGCGCTCAGCGTCGATCGCCGCCATGCAGCCGCTGCCCGCGGCGGTGATCGCCTGCCGGTAGCGGTGATCGGCAACATCCCCGGCCAGAAAAACACCGGGAATCGAAGTCCGCGAGGTCCCCGACGCCGGCACGAGATAGCCGGCTTCGGTCATCTCGAGCTGGCCGCGAAAGAGGTCGGTGTTCGGTTTGTGCCCGATTGCGATGAAGACGCCGTCACAGGCAAACTCGCGACGCTCGTCCGAGTTGACGTCGCGTAGGACGGCGCCGGTTACTTGCCCCCGCTCGACGTCGCGGATCTCATCCACGACCGCGTTCCAGACGAAATCGATCTTCTCGTTGGCCAAGGCGCGGTCCTGCATGTACTTCGAGGCACGCAACTGGTCGCGGCGATGCACGACGTGCACCTTGGAGGCAAAGCGCGTCAGGAAGAGCGCATCCTCCATCGCCGTGTCGCCGCCGCCGACAACGATAACCTCCTTGCCTTGGAAGAAGAAGCCATCGCAGGTGGCGCACGCGCTCACGCCGGCCCCCCGCAGCGACTTCTCCGAATCGAGGCCGAGCCAGCGGGCTGACGCGCCGGTGGCGATGACCAGGGCCTCGCTCTCGAGCACCGACTGGTCCTCGAGCGTCACGCGTAGCGGCTGAGATTGCAGGTCGGCGGCGACGGCGCGGCCGAACTGGAAACGCGTACCGAAGCGCTCCGCCTGCTTGCGAAAGCGGTCCATCAACTCCGGCCCCTGGATCCCGTCCGGAAAGCCGGGGAAATTCTCGACATCGCTCGTGATCATCAGTTGCCCGCCCGGCTCCGACCCGTCGAGCACGAGCGGATTGAGCTGGGCGCGTGCCAGGTAAATCGCCGCCGTCAGTCCGGCGGGGCCCGTTCCCATGACGACCACTTTCTCCACGCTACGCCTCCTTTGCCCAGACGGCCGCATCCGGCGCACCCGCCCGCCGCGTCGCCAGCTGGCGCGCAGCCTGCTCCGCGAGCCCGGCGGGGGTCAGACCGATCTCCTCCAGCAACTCATCGCGGGTCGCATGTTCCGCAAAGCAGTCAGGCAGGCCGAGCTGCACGAGCCGCCCCGGTCGCTCGCGCGGCACCGCCCACTGGGCGAGCTGGGCCGCTACCTGGGCTCCGAAACCGCCCGCCAGCGCCGCCTCCTCGACCGTGATCAGCAGCGGTAGCCGTGTCGCCAGCCGGTAGAGCGCGCCGGTGTCGAGCGGCTTGACGAAACGTGCATTGACGACCCCCATCTCGAGGCCGCGCTGCGCCAGGCGCTCGGCGGCAGCGAGCGCGCTCGCCACCATCGTCCCCACCGCCAGAAAGGCACCGTCGGTTCCCGGCCGCAGCTCTTCCCAGACCCCGACCGGCAGCGGTCGGGCCTCCCCTTCTGCCCATTCCAGATCGGGCACCGTCGCCCGCGGGTAGCGGATCGCGAACGGGCCCGTGCCGTGGTTGGCCGCGGTCTCCAGCAAGCGGCGCAACTCGGCCCCGTCGCGCGGCGCCGCGACGACGAAATTGGGAATGCAGCTCAGATAGGCGAGGTCGAAGACACCGTGGTGTGTCGCTCCGTCTTCCCCGACCAATCCCGCGCGGTCGAGGGCGAAGATGACCGGCAGCCGCTGGAGGGCAACGTCGTGCACCAGCTGATCGAAGGCGCGCTGCAAGAAGGTCGAGTAGACCGCCACGACCGGGCGCAGGCCTTGCGTCGCCAAACCTGCGGCAAACGTGACGGCATGGGCTTCGGCGATGCCGACGTCGAAGAAGCGCTGCGGGAAGCGGCGTGCGAAATCGGCGAGCCCCGTGCCATCGGTCATCGCGGCGGTGATCGCCATCACCTCCGGGCGGCGCTGGGCCAGATCCTCCAGCGCCTGGCCGAAGACGCGCGTATAGGAGACCCCGCGCGGGGGCGGTTCGGTCTTGCCGTTCGAACTGCGCACCGGCGCGATCCCGTGGTAGCGGCGCGGGTCCTCCTCGGCATCGGCCAGGCCCTTGCCCTTCTGCGTCAGGACATGGACGAGCACCGGTCCGCGCATCTGACGCACCTTGCGCAGCACGGGCAGCAGCTCGCGCAGATCGTGGCCATCGATCGGACCGAGATAGCGGAACCCGAGGCTTTCGAAGAAGAGCCCCGGTGTGAGCAGCGTCTTCAAACTTCCCTCGATGCGCCGCGCGACCTCGCGCACCGTGGCCGTATGCGGCATCTTCTCCGTCAGCGCCCAGACGTCCTTCTTCATCCGTTCGAAGAGCGGATGGGTGATGATGTCGGTCAGGTGGCGCGACAGGGCACCGACGGTCGGGGAGATCGACATGTTGTTGTCATTGAGAACGACAATAAAGTCTCGCCCGCAACCACCTGCGTTATCGAGACCTTCAAACGCCATCCCACCCGAGAGCCCCCCGTCCCCGATGACGGCGACCACCTTCTCGTCGCGCGCCAGCGCATCGCGCGCGGTGGCGATCCCGAGCGCCGAGGAAATCGACGTGCTGGCATGGCCGGCGCCAAAGGGGTCGTGCGGGCTTTCCTGACGACGGCAGAACCCACTCGGGCCGCCCCGCTGGCGAATCTGAGCGAAGGCCCGCGCCCGCCCGGTCAGCAACTTGTGCGCGTAGCACTGGTGACCGACGTCCCAGATGATCTTGTCCCGCGGCGACTGGAAGACAGCGTGCAGCGCAACGGTCAGCTCGACCACCCCGAGACTCGGCGCCAGGTGTCCGCCCGTGCGCGTGATCGTATCGACGATCCGGCGGCGGACCTCACCGCACAGGCGTTCGAGCTGTGCCGAGTCCCACCCATGCAGATCCGCCGGTCCCGTGATACGGGACAAGAGGTCCTCTTCGGCCACGACGCCTCCTCAACTCGGGCACCACCGGGTACGCGCTCCGGGGGCTCACCGCGGTCACTCGGTAACCGACGCCGGGGCCTCCGGTTCCCCGAAAGCCAAGGCTAGGCCGTGCCGCGCGGGGCTGTCAAGCAGACCGCGGCGTTGCGGACGACGATCCGTCTCCCCTAGAGTGACCGCTTCGGACTCGGCCGCGGGTCCCGGCGCCCCCCCTTGGGCAGGCGCCGGCCTGCGCCCAGCGAGGATCGGGTCGTGGAACGCCTGGCTGCCATTTCTGCCCTGCGCCGCTGGGCGCTGGCGAGCGAACTGCTCGCCAGCGCCCCGGAGGGCGCACGGGCTGCCGCCCGCGCGACGGCGCGCCTGCTCGTCCGCACATCGGATGCTGACTGGCACGCCTGGCGCGCAGCCGGTTTCCCGTCGCAGTGGGACGCGGCGACCCGCGCACGCCTGCGTGCCTGGGATGAGTCGCACGGACGCACGGCGCTCGACGCACTGCTGCTGCGGATCCCGCCCGGCGTTTGGGAGCTGCTGCGCGTGCCCGGGCTCGGGCCCCGCCGGGCGCGTGAGCTCTGGCGTAGCGGGGGGCTCGTCACCGTGCAGCAGGTCCGGCGTGCCGCCCGTCGCGACCAGCTCGCCCGCCTCCCTGGATTCGGACCCCGGCTGCAGGAAAGCCTACTCGCCGCGATCGAGGCCGACCGGCGCCGGCAGGCGCACTGGCTGCGGGCGGAAGCACTTGCCGCCGCCGACCGGCGCGAGTCGGAATTCGGCGCGACGCGCGGCTTGCTCCGCCTCGCGCGGGCGGGCGGACTGCGGCGCGGCGACGAGACGGTGGCGCAGCTCATCTGGGTCGCCGCCACGGATGACCCCCCGACGCTGCTCGCACGCTGGGCAAGCCAAGGGGGCGAAATCGATCCGTCCGGTGACGGGCAAGAGGTGCGCTTCGAGCCCGAAGAGGGGCCGCCCGAGCGCTGGATTGCGGTCACTCCAGAGCGTTTCGCCGCCCGCCTGTTCCTCGAAACCGGCACGCGCGCCCATGTCGCGGCGCTCCTCGCTCGTCTCGACCCTCCGCTCGCCGGGCAAGAGACCTCCGCCTCCGCGCCTGCCCGGCGGCCCGCCGGCGGGTGGCTCCCGGCGACTGAAACGCAGATCTATCGCCGCGCCGGATGCCGCTTCGTACCGCCCGAGCTACGCGAGGGGAACGATGAGCTTGCCGCGGCATGCGCTGATCGACTGCCGGAACTGATCGAGCCCGACGATCTGCAGGGCGTCTTCCACGTGCACACGCGCTGGAGCGACGGGCGGGCAACGATCCCCGAGCTGGTTGCCGCCGCTCGCCGTCTCGGTTGGCAGTACATCGGAATCGCCGATCACTCGCGCGCCGCGTTTTATGCTCGCGGCCTCGATGCCGATGCCCTCGCACGACAAGCGGCCGAGATCGCCGCCTGCCAGCGGGAGAACCCGGATATGCGCATCTTTCATGGCGTGGAGTGCGACATTCTGCCCGACGGACGGCTCGATCTGGACGCACGCACGCTCAGCCGCCTCGACTATGTGATCGTCTCCGTTCACAGCCTGACTTGGATGGATCGCGCCGCGATGACCGCGCGCATCACGCGCGCCCTCGCGCATCCCTGCGCGCTGATTCTCGCCCACCCGTCCGGTCGGTTGCTGCTCGAGCGCGAAGCGCTCGATCTGGACTGGGAGGCCCTCTTCACGGCCGCCGCCAGACACGGTACCCTGCTCGAGTTCAACACGACCCCGGCGCGGCTCGATCTCGACTGGCGACTGATGCGCGCGGCGACTGCGCGCGGCATTCGTTTCGTGATCAACCCCGATGCCCACCGCCTCGAGATGCTCGAGCAGGTCCGACCGGCGGTGGCGACAGCGCGCAAGGGATGGCTGCGTGCCGAGCAGGTGCTCAATACCGCAGGCACCGAACAAGTGGAGGCCTTTCTCCGTGAGCGCACGTGCCGCTCGTAAGGCAGGTCGCCGGCCCGCGACCGAACGGACCCTGATGCGACGCCACGCGGCCAAGGTCCTGCGCCGCCTCGCCCGACGCTATCCCGACGCCCGCTGCACGCTCGACTACGCGACCCCGTTCCAGCTCTACGTGGCCACCGTCCTCTCCGCCCAGTGCACCGACGCGCGGGTCAATCAGGTGACGCCGGAGCTCTTCGCGCGTTATCCCGACGCCGCGGCGCTGGCTGCGGCGCCACGGGCAGAGATCGAAGCGCTGATCCGTTCGACCGGCTTCTTCCGCAACAAGGCTCACAATCTGCAGGCGGCGGCACGTTCCCTCGTCACCGAACACGGCGGACGGCTGCCCAAGACGCTGCCCGCCCTCGTCGCGCTGCCCGGGATCGGCCGCAAGACGGCCAACGTGATCCTCGGCAACGCCTTTGACACACCGGGGATCGCCGTCGACACCCACGTCGGCCGGCTCGCGCGCCGGCTGGGCTGGACCGCCGAGCGCGACCCGGTCAAGGTCGAGTTCGCCTTGATGGAGATCCTCCCACGCCAGAGCTGGACGCTGGCAAGCCACCGCCTGATCGCCCACGGCCGGAGCTTATGCCACGCCCGACGGCCGCAGTGCGAAGCATGTCCGTTGCAGCCGCTCTGTCCGACGGGTGGAGGGAACGGGCCGCTGGACGAATGATGGAGACTTGGGGCGGGATCGGCCTGCCGACCGAACTGGGCCCAAGGTCGTGGGATGAGGACGGTTGTGGAATGAGGTCCTGCGCTCCCAGGGTCTAACGTGCTTCCCCGGTAGGAAATCCGGCTCCCCAAACCCCTTGCTGCCTCTGCGCTTGAAGGCGCCCCCACCGGGGTGCTGGGCCCCGAGCTGCGGGGCACAGCTGCTGCTCGAGGGCGGAAGTCCAGGAACACAAACTCACGCAAGAAGATAGAGCCTGTTTATGCAGGACGCCGTTCCACAAGCAAGGGGACAGAGCGGGGACGGGGAGCTGCGCCGCTCAGCGCCAGACGACCTACCGTGCCCCGGCCGGGGCCTCGGTGTCCGCGTGGGGAGTGAGAGGAGCCGCCGAGACAAGCGCGCTCAGCCGCCGCAAGCCGTGCTCAACGGCCGCGAGGTCGACGATCGAATTGCGACAGGGGCCCTCGGGGCGGCGATTGGCAACCGTGACGACCGGCCGCCGCGGTGCCACGTCGCGTACGCCGGCGACCAGATCGCGCTCGCAGGCGATCGCCAGGATGCCGGCCGGATTGCGCTCGGCGATAACCGCCCGCGCCTGCTCGCCGCCCCCGACGACGCAGCACGTCGCCTCGGCGCGGGCGGCGATCTCGCGAACCTGGCGCATGACGTCGGCGCGCAGGCAGCGTGGGGCCAAGAGCATCAGGAGTGGCGGTTCGGTCGCCGCGCGCCGCGCCGGCACGAGCCGGTTCGCCAATTCGAGAAATGAGTGGCCGACCCGGTCGGCCTGGATGCCGAGCAGTCGGCCCAGGGTTTCGACCGCCGGATAGAGGCCAACGACCAGTCTCTGCCCGCCGCGCGCGACCCAGGTGGGATGGGCGGTGCGGCGCGCCAGCAGCCAGAAGAGCAAGGCCGTGCCCGGGAGCAGCGCGACGACACCGATGCCGAGCGGCACCAGAGCGCCTCGCGGAAGCCCCGCTTGGATCAGGCGCGGAGCAGCGAGCCAGAGCAATGCCAGCAACAGCGCGCCGGCCAGCAGCGCCCACAAACAGAGCAGAGCGAGGAACAGTCCGGGGCCGGTGTCGTAGGCGGCCGGTACCCGGTCACGTGCATCCCAGCCCCGCCAGGCATCTCCGAGCTGGCGCGGCGCGGGCTGCCCCGCAGACGGCGTCTCACGATCGTACGCGCGCAAACCCATCAGATCGACCGCCGAACCATCCGGCCCACCGGCCGTGCTCCCGGAGCCGGCGACCTCAGCGGGCACGAAACGGCAACTAGACGCTGACGACTTCCTTGAGCTCCGGGAACGCCTGCTTGAGCGCGCGCTCGACACCCTGCTTGAGCGTCATGATCGCCATCGGACAAGTGCCGCATGCACCGGTCAGGCGCACGAAGACCCGCTCTTCCTTGACGTCGATCAGATCGATGCCGCCCCCGTGGGCCTGGAGGGTCGGCTTGACGCGCTCGCTGATCACCTTTTCGACCGCTTCGCGATCCATGGCTATCTCCTTCTCTTCTATCGGTTGACGCAGCCTATCGCCGCCCGCCGCACGGTGTCAACTACGGCGCCGCTCAGCACAGATGCGCTCCAGATTGCGCAAGATGCCTTCGTACCCGGTCCGCGCCAGCGGGGTCCCGCCGAAGAGCCGCGCAAAGCCCTCAGCGCCCAAGGCGCGCCATGCGCCGACTCCCCATCCGAGTGCCGCGCGCACTTCCGGAGCCCAACCGACATCCGCCTCAGGCGCCGCTTCGTTGTGCGGGCAGACGAGCTGGCATACGTCGCAGCCGAAGAGCCACGGGTCGAGCGGCGGCATCTCGTTTCCCTCCGGGAACGGGCCACGGTGTTCGACCGTCCAGTAGCTCCGGCACCGGCGCGCATCCAGCGGCGCGGTCAAGCTGAGCGCCTGGCCCGGACAGGCCGCGATGCAGCGGCGGCACTCGCCGCAAGCGGCAGCCAACCGCCGGCCGGGAGGCATCGCCACGTTGAGGAAGATCTCGCCCAAGAAGACCCGCGAACCGATGCGGGGGACAATCAGACAGCCGTTGCGCCCAATCCAGCCCAAGCCGGAGGCTGCCGCCCAGTGTCGCTCAAGGACGGGGGCCGTATCGACGGCCACGCGTCCGCGCAGCCGGTGCTCGACGACCTGTAGAGCACGGAGCAGACGATGGAGCTTCTGCTTGAAGCTATGGTGATAATCTCTTCCCCAAGCATAGGATGCAATCCTAAAGCCTCTATCCTCTCGCCGATGCGGCGCTCCCCGCGGCGCTGGCTCCGGATCCCGGCGGTGGTAGTTCCAGGCGAAGCAGAGAATGCTGCCCGTACCCGGAGCAAAGCGCTCTGGCTCGAGGCGCAGCGCCACGTGGCGCTGCATGTAGTCCAACCCGGCCGCATGTCCGGCACGCAACCAGGCCTGCAACACCGAGGCGTCGGGGCGCTGGGCGGGCGAGGCGATGCCGTAGACGAGGCCCTCCGCGGCCGCAACGTGGGCCAGTCGTTCGGTCAGAGCTCGTGTGCTCTGTGGCGTGAGCTCCAGTGGCGTGCGACGACTTCCCATCCCGCTGACCCCTTTCGCCGGCGCTCGACGCCCCCATGATCCAGACGACTAGCTGACACGAGGCGAATCGGTCATCTCGATTCTGGGGCCGGGCAACGCCAGTCGGTTCGCTGCGCCTCGCGAACCCGGTCGCGGCCGGGGAGAGCCGGCTGCGTCGGCGGAGTCTGAGCCGCGCAACGCAGCGGCCGCACCCGGCCTGTCGCGCAGGACCGGCAATCTCCGTTCCACAAGCGTTGGGCTAGAGCGGCCGGAAGCGCGCGGTGAAGTGCCGCAGAAAGGGTGCCTGGTAGATGATCTCCAGGCCCCGCAAGTCCGCCCGGCGAGCGAAGACATCGAGGATCGCCTCGGCCGCGAAGTCGACGTGGCTCTGCGTGTACACCCGGCGCGGGATCGCCAGGCGCACAAGCTCCATCGGTGGATGCTGCGTCGTACCCGTCTCGGGATCTTCCTTGCCGAACATCACGGTGCCGATCTCGACGCCGCGGATGCCTCCCGTCAGGTAGAGCTCATTGGCAAGGACCTGCCCCGGGAACTGCGCCGGCGGAACATCGGGCAAGAACGCCCCCGCATCGAGGAAGACGGCATGACCGCCAGGCGGGAGGATCATCGGCACCCCCCCTGCTTGCAGCTTCTCGGCGAAATAGGCGACGGAACGCACGCGGTAGCGCAGGTAATCGGGTTCGAGGACTTCCTGCAGGCCCTGCGCAATCGCTTCCAGGTCCCGCCCGGCGAGACCGCCGTAGGTCGGAAAGCCCTCGGTCAGGATCAGCAGATTGCGCGCCTGGGCGGCGATCTGCTCGTCGTGGCAGGCGAGAAATCCCCCGATGTTGGCAAGGCCGTCTTTCTTGGCGCTCATCGTCGTCGCATCGGCGTAGGAGAACATCTCGCGCGCGATCTCGAGCAATGGTCTCTCGGCGTAGCCCTCCTCGCGCTGCTGGATAAAGTACGCGTTCTCCGCGAAGCGACAGGAGTCGAGCACCAGCAACGTGCCGTGCGCATGCGCCAGTTCGGAAGCGCCGCGCAGATTCGCCATGCTGACCGGCTGTCCGCCGCCGGAATTGTTCGTCACGGTCATGATGACCGCCTTCACGCGGTCCCCATAGCGCACGAGGTCGGCCTCGAGCCGCGCGAGATCGATGTTGCCCTTGAACGGGTGCAGCTGGGAGGGAACGATGCCTTCGGGGATCGGCAAATCGCGCGCGGTATCGCCCAGATACTCGATGTTGGCGCGCGTCGTGTCGAAGTGCGTGTTGCCGAGATAGACCGCTTCGGGCGCGTGCAGCACATTGAAGAGGATCTTCTCGGCGGCGCGCCCCTGGTGCGTCGGGATGACCTGGCCGAAACCGGTGATCTGCTTGACCTGCTGCTCGAAACGGAAGAAAGAGCGCGACCCGGCGTAGGACTCGTCGCCCCGCATCAGCGCCGCCCACTGCTCGGCGCTCATGCTCGACGTACCGCTGTCGGTCAGGAAGTCGATCAGGACATCCTCGGCCCGCACGAGGAAGAGGTTGTGGCCGGCGGCGGCGAGGATCTGCTCGCGTTCCGTCCGCGTCGTCATGCGGATCCGCTCAACGGTCTTGATGCGAAACGGTTCGATAATCGTCTTGAACGAAAGCTCCTGGTTCCCCATGGATCCTCCCCGGCCTCGCGCTCGGCACCATCACGCGCGCCGCCTTGCGCTCCCAGCCGCGGCCTGACGGCCACGACCAAGCGGCAGCCCGCCGCGGGAACGCAGTCTAGCGCAGGGCAGTCGTCAAGCCAAGGGCAGGGAAAGCAGGATCGGCGGCGGCAGGGCACGCCGCACGCGTCGGCGCGCCCTAGCGGGCACGCTCGCGCGAACGCAGGATATCGACGTAGCGGATCAGGCGGCGCACGCGGGCGCGATCTTGGAGCTTCGAGTAGGTCAGGATCAAGTTGCGCAACATGCGAATCACCATGTCGCGCGCCGAGGCGGTCGAGAGGAAATCACTGACGAACGACTTGCGCACGTAGTAGCCCTCGCTCGTCAGAATCCGGGCGCACTCCTCCCGGCTTAGAATCCGTCCCTCACCGAACGGATCGACGAAAATCTCCTCATTCTGGTCGCGATAGCGCACGAGGAAGTTCTTCGGCAGGCTGACACCGTAAAGCGGCATGTCGAGACGACGCCCGACGAGGATCATCAACGCGGCCAGCGAAACGGGAATCCCCCGTCGCCGCTCGATCACGCGATGAATGAAGCTGTTGTCCGGATCCTGGTACCGGTCGCGGTCACCCCGCAGCTTCAGATCCTGGAACAGATAGCGATTGAGGGCCGCCACCCGCTGGCGCGGACTCAGGCGCGGCGACAGGCTCGGCCGCAGTCCGTCGGCCAGCTCATCGAGCATCTGCTCGACCGCGGCCCGCCGCAGCTGCGGGTACTCGATCTGGGCGACGAGCGTCAACCCGGTCTCGAGATCAAACTCGCCCTCGCGCCGGGCGGCGAGGCGGCGGAAGCGGCGCTCCAACAAGTGCGCCTGGATCCGCATCGTGACGTGCCGCGCGCGCAGCCGCGTCCGCGGGTCGGCATCTTCGCCCAGCGCCCGCAAGTGAGGCAGCGCACGAGGACCGATGCGCAGCAAGTTGTCCCAGACCATGGCGACGATCTTCTCGTCGTCATCGCCGAGCAGCGAGGCGAGCGCGCGGATCTCGCGCGACGCCACGCGCGGGCGCCGCGTGCTCGCACGGCCACGTGCCGGTCCGGGCTTTTCCCCCACGCGATCTGGCATCGACTGTGCCCCACTGCGGTGCCACCGAGACAAACATCCGGGCAGGACGACCGCAAACGTCCTGCCCTTTCCTATGAGTCAGCCTAGCAAAGCAGGCCGAGAGCGACAAGCCCCGTCGCCGAAACCTCTCTTGTCGTCTCCCGCCCCGGCGCGCGCAAGGCGCCTCGTTCACACGCACGTGGCCGTTGGCTGCACGTGCGGCGGCGCGCCTCCGCGCCGCCGCGGCCCGCTTGCCAGCCGTGCCGCTCAGGCTTTGCCCACTCCGAATTACCCCTTATCATACCCGCGAGTTCGCCCGAACCCTGCCTCCTCCTTCGTCCGAGGCATGACGGGCTTTCGGTCGTTCGAGCGGTTTCCGTGCCGTGAGGTGCAACATGATCCGGCGCAACCGATTGCTCGATTTGATGCGCTCGGTGCTCTCGTATCCGACGGCCCCATTCCATGAGCACCAAGTGCTTCAAGCGCTCTACGCCCATGCCCGTGCGCTCGGTTTGCCCGCGGCAGCAGATCGGTGGGGCAATCTGCACGTGCGCTATCGCCGCGGCCGGCGCCCGCCTTGGATCCTGCTCGCCCATGCCGATCATCCCGGGTTTTTCGTTACGCGCACGAGCCGCCACACGGCCTACGCGCGTTGGTTCGGACGCGTCGCAGCGGAGTACTTCGTCGGCCGTCCCGTACTGCTGCATCACCCGCTCCCCGGAGTGCAGCAGCGCCCATTGCGCGGGGAGGTGCGCGCCATCCGTTGCCGGGGCGAACGGGTGACCGAGATCAGGATCGCAACGCAACAACCTGTCGTCCCGGGGTGGATCGGCTCCTGGGACCTGCCCGCCTGCCGCATCTCCGGCGACAGGATCGCCGCGCGCGCCGCCGATGATCTCGTTGGCTGTGCGCTGCTAGCGGCGCTGCTCGAGAGCCTCGTGCAGGAGAGCGCGCTGGCGGCCGTCGATGTCGTCTATACGCGGGCCGAGGAGGCGGGCCTCCTGGGCGCGGCGGAGCTCGCGCGCTCCCGGAGCGTGCCTACGGGCGCGCCGGTCCTCTCCCTCGAGGCGAGTCCGGAGCGCGCTGGCGTCAAGCTTGGCGCCGGCGTGATCGTTCGCCTGGGTGATCGCTTCAGCAGCTTTGACCCGCTGCTGCTCGACCGGATAACGGTCCTGGCGGCCCACCTCGACTCGTCACGCCCGCGCTTTCGGTTCCGGCGCGCGCTGATGGACGGGGGCACGTGCGAGGCCACGCCCTTCGCCGCCTTCGGCTACCGGGCGGCGGGGCTCGCGGTCCCGCTGCGCAACTACCACAACATGGGGCGGCACGACGTCGCGGCGGAGCGCGTCCAGGTGAGCGATCTGACGGCGGCGCTGGCATTGCTCGTCGCCCTCGCTCACACTCGGCCGCCCACACCCGATGCTCCCCTCTCGACGCGCGCCCAGGTCCGCCGTCAGCTGCGGGGAGCCGGGCCGCGATTGCGCCGCAGCGCGCTCGCCCCGGCGCCCTGGCCCGCGCGGAGCGAGGAGTAGCGCGATGGGCGGCATCCCCGTGCCGGGACTGGATGGCGACCGACCGCTCGTCATGGCTCCGCTCGAGGACATCAGCGATGGCCCCTTTCGCCGCCTCGCGCGCCGCTTCGGGGCCGACCTCGTCTACAGCGAGTTTGTTTCGGCCGAGGGCCTCGTCCATGGCGCGGCAAAGACGCAGCGCAAGCTGCGCCTAACGGAAGCCGAGCATCCCATCGCGATCCAGGTCTTCGGCAGCCGCATCGCCTCGGTCGTTGCCGCCGCGCGCCAGGCCGCCGCCGCCGGGCCCGATGTGATCGACTTGAACTTCGGCTGTCCCGCCCGCAAGGTGGCCAGCAAGGGGGGGGGAGCAGGCCTGCTGCGGACGCCGGAGAAGCTCGAGGCGATGACGCGCGCGGTTGTCGCGGCGGTCGCGCTGCCGGTGACCGCCAAAGGTCGGCTCGGTTGGGACGAGACGTCGATCAACGTCCTTGAGATCGCGACACGCATCGAGCGCGCCGGGGCGCGCGCGATCGCCGTCCATGCCCGAACACGCAATCAAGGATATCGGGGGCGTGCGGATTGGAGCTGGATCGCGCGCGTCAAGCAGGAGATCGGAATCCCGGTGATCGGCAACGGGGACGTCAGGGACGAGTTGGATGCACAACGCATGTTTGCCGAGACCGGGTGCGACGCGGTGATGATCGGCCGCGCTGCGATCGGCAACCCGTGGCTCTTTCGCGCGGCCCGACACTACCTGATCCATGGTCGTCGGCTGCCGGCGCCATCGCTCGACGAGCGCTTCCAGACGCTGGCCGAGCACCTGCGGGATGCAGTGGTCGAGAAGGGCGAACGCCTGGCCGTGATCGAGATGCGCAAGCACTACCGCGGCTACCTGCGGGGCCTGCACGGTGCGGCGCGCCTGCGCGCCACCCTGATGGAGCCCCAGACCTGTGCCGACGTCCTCGCCTGCCTGGAATCATTCGCCGCACGCCCCGGGGCGCGCGACACGGCCGCGCCGGCCGCACCGGAAGAGCCGCGCGCGCCGGGAAAGGGGCGACCATGGGACAACGACCGGTGACGGCGCAGGACCGCGAATGGCTCGCAACGGCGCGCCGACTGGCACACCGGTCGCTTGCGCCCCCGGCGCGATGCGCGGGAGCGCTGGCGCGGACGGCAAGCGGCGGCCATGCCGGCGTCGCGATTGAGCTCGATACCGTCCCCGGTTTGTCCGTCTGTGCCGAGCAGGTGGCTCTCTCTGCCGCCCGAGCGGCGGGGGAGGCAGACATCCGTGCGCTCTACCTCTGGCTTCCGGCCGCCGCCGGGGCCCATCCCTGTGGACGCTGCCTGCAGGTCTGGCGGGAGCTCGCGCCGCAGGCCCCGCTCTGGCGGCAGCGCGGTGACGGGCAACCCGAATGCCTCATACTGGCCGAGCTGCTGCCCGATCCCTTCGGGCTCGATCCGGCCGGCAGGGAGCATCCGCCATCCAATGCCGCGAGCTGAGCTTGACCCTCATCCTCCCCCGTTGCTAAGGTTTGCGGAGCCTCCAACCGGCACAGCAAGCTAGGGAAACGCAAGCCGATGAGCCAGCCACGCCGAGGGAACGCGCGCCACGGCTACCCGGTGCGGATTCACCCGCGAGCCATCTGGACCCTGGTCCTGGGGTGCGGCCTGCTGTGTGCCGGCTCGCTGCTGGCGTCCCCGGCCGCCAATGAGCCCGACGCTCGGGGACGCATCGAGGGCCGCGTGCGCGCGGCCGGGACGCAAGAACCGCTCGCACCGGCCAACGTGCTCGTCCTCGGCACCGGCCGGGGCGTGATCAGCGACAGCGACGGTACGTTCGCGATCGAGGGCGTTCCGGTCGGTCAGCATGTCGTCCTCGTCTCGTTTCTCGGCTATGCCGATCAACGCGACACGGTCCAGGTCCGCAGCGATCGCCCGGCGACCGCCTTCTTCGAGCTTGAACCGACGATCGTCGGCTCCGTCGATGCGATCGAGATTCGCGCCGATCGCCCCCTGATCGACGTGCGCAAGACTTCAACCGCCCACGACCTCTCGGCCCACGATCTGGAGTCGATGATCATCCAGGCCCCGACCCTCGACAACGTCGTCGAGCAGCAGCCCGGCGTGGTGCGCGATCGAGGCAAGCTCCATTTCCGCGGCGGCCGTGCCGATGAGAGCCTCTTCGTCGTCGACGGCATCAAGGTGCGCGACCTGCTGTCCGGTGAATCGCTCGGGGATGAGGTCGGCGCCCGCTCGGCACAGGAAGTGCGCGTCATGACCGGCGGTTTCGGTGCGCAGTACAGCCAGGCAATGTCGGGCGTGGTCGAAACGCGCATCAAGGAAGGCAGTCGCAGCTGGCACGGCGCCCTCAACTACGACACCGACGTCCTGCTCGACACCCGCGACACCCACTACTTCCACGGCGAGCTGAGCGGCCCCAATGTCTTCTTGGCCCCCCTGGCGCGCCTGCTGGGCGACGACAATCCGGATCTCACATTCTACGGCAGCTTCTCCGGTGACCTGTCCAACGGCTACTTGCCCAGCGTCGCCGATCTGCCGGGCGACGCCCATCTGGCGACGTCGGTCAGCGATCAGGTTCTCGGCGTGGGCCTCGACTACGGCGACTTCTTCACCCCGCTCGCGGAGAACCGCTGGCGCGCGCTGGCCAAGACCGCCTGGCGGATCGATGCCGACAACAAGCTCTCGCTCTCGCTGACGAAGACACTCACCTTCACCCAGGATTGGGGCGAGGCAGACATCGGCGAGGTCGACCGCAACGTGACCGACTTCCCCTGGGCATGGGCCAAGCACCTCGATCACCACTACACGATCGCGCGCGATGTCAACATCGTCAGTCTCAACTGGAACCGGACGCTCGGGCTCGACACCCGCACCAATCTGCGCCTCTGGCGACACTACTCCGGCCAGCGCAAAGAGGTCGCCGGCCAGCGCTGGGATGAATACGATACGACCCGCGACTCGGAGCGCGCCGACGATTCCACCTTTGTCAACACGCCCTACTTCATCGATACGGGGGACGCGACCGATTGGCGTGACCGCTTCGTTGTGGTCTGGGGGTTGGCCAACGACTGGAGCCGGCGCCTCGGCGTGCACGACCTCGAATGGGGGTTCACCACCGAGTATCACGAAGTGCAGTACATGTCGCTGAACGCGCGAACCGTTGACCTGGAAAACGAGCTGCCGCTCGGCGACGAGTATGATCTGTTTCGCGTCACCCCCAATGCGGGCAATCTCTATCTCCAAGACCGCTTCGAGTACGAGGGCATGAACGTCAATCTCGGACTCGCCTACGACTACTGGTTCCCCGGCCCACAGGTGGAGCGGGCCCTCGAGCAGCAGGAGCTATCGCACTTCACGCCCGCCCTGCACCAGAAGTTCCTCGACGAAACGAATGAGCTCTTCGGTCATCGCTACAAGGGCCATATGAGCCCGCGGATCGGCGTTTCGTTCCCCGTTAGCGAGCGTGCCCACCTGTTCTTCAACTACGGGCACTACAGCCAGCGCCCCCCCTACTACTACGTCTACGCCAAGTCGAGCTCCCAGTCGGGCGAGGAGTATCCGCGCATTGGCAATCCGACGCTCAATCCCAAGATTTCCGTCTCCTACGAGATCGGTAGCGAGTACCAGTTCCGCGAGAAGAGCGCCTTTCGGGCGAGCCTCTTCTGGAAGGACATGTACGATTACCCGACCAGCATTCGGCTCGTGATGCAGGACCGCACGACCTCCCGCAGCAACTTCTTCATGTATTGGAACATGGACTACGCCCGCTCGCGCGGGATCGAACTGACGCTCGTGCAGAACCGCGTCAACTACCTCGCCGGGTCGCTTTCCTACACCTACTCGGTCGGCAAGGGCAAGAGCAGCGACCCGAACAAGACCAAGCTGATTCAGGAGACGGGTGGCGATTCGCGTGAGCCGCGTCTGGAGGAGGAGTTCCTCTGGTGGAATCGCCCGCACAAGCTGACGGCCCAGGTCAACCTGCGGGTCGGAGAGCGCGAGGAGCCCCCACGCTGGCTCGGCTTCCGCTGGCCGAACGACTTTCAGGCCCGCTTCTACTTCATGTATCGCTCCGGACGCGCCTACACGCCGCTCAACGACCTGGGTCTCGAGGTCGGAGATCCCTACTCGCGCAACGGCCCCGCGGACATGACCTGCGATTTCTCGCTCAGCAAGGGGTTCCGCTTTGGCGGAAACCGGTTGACGCTCTCCTTCAACATTTACAATCTCTTCGACTGGCGGACACCACTCAGTTTCGACTGGGTGACGGGCGAGGCGTACGAGCCCGGGCGCGGCAGCCTGCTCGAGCCAACCGAGATCCCGAGCGAGTACAGCGCCTATCTGGAGAACCGCGTGCGCGAGCGCGTCACGGACTACATCGCCGACTACAACCGCCAATTCGGCAAGGATCCGGATGCGACGCTCGTCGACAGCTATGCGGCCACCGTTGCCGAGGGCATCACCAACGAGTTCCGCTCGACCTACTACAGCTACCAGAATCCGTCCTACTACTCGCAACCGCGCTCCTTCCGGATGGGAATCAGCTATGCCTGGTAGCCGCGGACAGGCGCTCCGGCGCTCGGGCGGCCCGTCCCGAACCGCGGGGATGGCGCGCACGCGCGCTCGCGCTGCGATCAGCGCGGTCGCCACGCCCGGCGCGGCCCGTGCGCTCGGCACGGTCGCGGTCGCACTGGCGTTCCTGCTCGCGCTCGGGTCGGCGCATCCGGCGCTAGCCCAGACCGATCTCGGCGGCCAGCGGGTGGGGACCTCCTCGGGCGCCTTTCTGAAGATCCCCCTCGACGCGCGCGGCAGTGCGATGGCCGGCGCGACCTCGGCCTGGGTCAGTGGGCCGACGGCGCTCTTCTGGAATCCGGCCGGACTCGGCATCGAGGAGGAACGCGCCGTCTCCTTCTCGGCCATCGACTACACGGCGGGCATCCCGATCGGCGCTGCCGCCATCTGTTTCCCGGCGCGTCTGATCCGCGGCGCGGTCGGCATCGGCCTGGCCGGCTTGCAAGCCGAGATGGCCGAGACCGACGAGTATCATCCGCTCGGCACGGGTCGCGACTTCAGCTATCGCGCCTGGACCGCGGCGCTCGGCGTGTCGCGCGCCTTGACCGACAAGCTGAGCTTCGGGCTGAGCTTCAAGGCATTCCACGAAGACCTCGGCACCGAAGTGGGCGGGCCGGCGCTGAACTCGTGGCTGGTGGACGCGGGCGCGATTTACTTCGTCGGCTACCGTGATGCGCGCATCGGGATCGCGCTCACAAATTTCGGCCCCGATCTGCGGCCGAGCGGGGAATTCACCTCGCGCCGCACCGGCGCCGCAGTGCGATACGCCAGCTTCAGCCCGCCGACCTTCTTCCGCTTTGGCGCAGCGATCGACCCGTACGCCAGCGCGCTGTGGAGCACGCGTCTGGCGCTCGAGATCGGGCACCCGGCCGACAACCGGGAGGTCTTGCGCTTCGGAGCCGAGACGACCTATCGACGCCTGATCGCCCTACGGGGTGGGTATGACTTCTCAGCCGATGCGCTCAAGCTGCACGCCGGCTTCGGGGCGCGCGTGCGCGTCGGCGCGCAAGTGATGCGAGTCGACTACAGCTACGCCGATGGCGGTGACTTCGGCGGCATTCACCGCTGGACATTGCAGACCAATTGGTAACCGGCTGCCGGTGGGGCACCGGCGCGCCGCAGGGAGATGGCAAACGAGATGCGAAGCGG
>Ga0180435_10001328_pt1 | contig 25900 bp, 18 predicted proteins | sample SS_ome_3_FD_132467 | JGI IMG/M metagenome (GOLD analysis project Ga0180435, IMG submission 132467) | Hypersaline lake sediment archaeal communities from the Salton Sea, California, USA - SS_3_S_1 metaG | ecosystem: Environmental > Aquatic > Non-marine Saline and Alkaline > Hypersaline >... | reverse complement strand
TCCAGAGAACATTCAGCATATTATCGGATAAGCGCATATATCCCATGTCGTTAAGCTCAAGACCGGGAGTTTTGATGACGCTCATAAAAAGGTAGTTCCAATTTCCACCTATTTTCCCTGCCTCCAGTTTGGCCCCCATCCCGGACAGGCTGGTGCGTGTGGGATCAAATTCCACGTAGTCGGCATCAGGCCTCTGGAAATATCTGGCCGAGGATGTTTGGGTGTTGGAAATGGCTTCTTCACTGCCCTGCACATGACTCAGATACAGGGCCGCATTGAGGGTGTAGTTGCGTTCCTTAAAATACTGTGTAAAGTCCACTCCGGCAGTGGTGGCGTTTTTGTGCAGGTAATCCATGTCGGTGCCATCCAGCTGGCGGATGGTGCTGGTGACTGCACCGCCGACGATGGAATTCCCCTTGTTGAAATCCTTCTGCAATCTGGCCAGGGAATAATTGGTGAGGGGCTCGATGGTCTCCTGTCGTTCGTTACCGTTCTGATCGATTCTTGCTTTGGTATCGGCGGTTAGGGCTTCCAGGATGCCAACGGACAATCCTTTTTCAGTTTTCCCGGTGATTTTGGCCGCTCCCAGAATCCTGGTAAAGGCAGGAAGGGAAACATATTCTCCATCTTCCAGCGAAGGATAACCATGGGGTCTCCGGCCAATTCTGCGTGAATAAAAGAGGTTGTCGTTGCCCACATCCCCGTCGCCCAGGCCCACGTTGAAGCTGGTGATGCTTTTTCCTTCGATGAAGAAGGGCCTTTTTTCCTCAAAAAAGGTTTCGAAGGCAGTCAGGTTCACTTCCGACGGATCGGCTTCCACCTGTCCGAAATCCGGATTGATGGTGAAATCCAGGGTCAGGTTGTTGGTGACACCGATTTTCCCATCCAGTCCCGCATTAAACTTCGGATCGGAGCCGGTGGCATAGGGATTGCCTTCTTCGGCTTCGTAAGTTTTCAGGGAAGCAACCCCGTAAGGAGTCAGATCGAACTGCTTTCGGGGCTCGATGTCCTGGAGACCGTCCAGTTCCCCCATGGCATGTATCAGTCCCGGTGCATTCCTGGGAATGGGATGCCAGAGGCTAAGCTCATTTTCTCTGAATATCTGGCGGGCCACTTCAAAGCCCCAAACGCTCTTGGAGTTTTTATTGAAACGTAACTGGGTAAAGGGGATTTTCATTTCAGCACCCCAGCCCCAGTCGTGCAGCTTTGCTTTAGCCATCCAGATGGGATCCCAGGTGGTGTCCTCGTTTCTTCCATTGTTCGATTGGATCATGTCGAAGCGAACACCTGCGGAGCTCACCCCAAAAATGAAGCCTGTACGAAGATCGTGATAGCTGTCCAATACCACAAAGACCATATCCCCGTCGCCATTGTCCCGGCGACTCATCCTGTTGGTGATGCTGTCGGGTGCGCTATCCAGGGCTTTTACAGCCACATACAGATGCATATCGTCAAAGGCCACCTTAAATTCTGTGGGCTGTGTAGGGGGTCTGTCGGCATAAGGTTCCAGCTGGGTAAAATCTCCTTCCCACTGTCCCTCCTGCCATGCCGGATCATCGAAGATTCCATTAATAAGAGGTGCTTCATTCACCCGGTAGGCCTTGTGAACTTTTTTGGGAAGGTATTCCGTTTGTCCGGAGAGACCGGTGCAAAGTAAACTTAAGAGTATGGCAGCGAGCGCCAGGAATTTAATCATGCTGAGGGTTTCTTCTTTAAGGACGGATAAACTCCGTTTTCGTTACAGAGCGCAAAAGTAAAAATTTCTGATTTTCAGAGAAGAGAAAAATGTGTAAAATGCACACAAAGAGAGCTGAAGAGGACAATTTAGAAGGAATCTTTCTTGTTATTTTCACAGGAAATAATTTTCGCATCTCATCGTTTTACTAGAGCCATGTAATTTAATTTGTCACTTAATTCTTATGAGATGAAAACGTTGAAGATGTGCATCTGGGTATTCATTCTCTTAATGGGATCGTTTACCCTTTCATTTGGACAGGAGAAAGCTAAAGGAAGCTCAAATTTCTCCGCGGGCGTAATGGCCGGTTATAACAGGGGCCTGGGATTTCAGGGCAATCTCACCATGCGGAGCGGTTTCCCGTTTGACCTGCGTGTTGGAATGGGATATACCTTCCTTAATCCGGGAAATTCCGGGGAAGCAAGACGGGTATTCATTAATAACAATACCAACGGAACTCCTGAGAAACATGGAAGATCCATTGATTACAGGCTTGACTTTCTCTTTCCCAGATCCATTTTTGGATTGAAGAATACCTACATCGTTCTTGGTCCCAGGGGCTCATCCTTCAAAGGAACCTTCAAATATATTGGAGGGAACGAGGAGTTTGATGTGATTTCCCATCAGTGGGGCCTGGGAGGCGGTATCGAAAATCATGTGCGGATGAATCAGAACCTGAGTCTTGTGGTGCATGTGGGTCTCGATTACTATTTGCCCAGCACGCTGCACGGACACGATACCTCCTACAGTCCCGACAACGATAATGTGAATCCGAGAAATGATAATCAGGACAACGACACCCCCTTTACCTACAAAGATGCCGATAAGGCCATCTCTCAGCCCCGGTTCATGCCCTATGCTTTAATTGGTGTAAACATTAAGCTATGAGAATCCACAGCATAATTCCGCCCCATATGGCGGAAATGATCCTGGAAAACGGAACCCCTGCTCAAAAGCAGAAGGCGGAAGCCTATATTCGCATTGCCGGTCAAATGCGGGGTCAGCGTCAGCAACTGGCCGAACTGAGCCGTCCGCTTAGTCCGGATGCGGGTGAGAGGCTTCGTAAGGTATTTGATGCTCAAAACAGATCGGAATTGCCCGGTACCCTGGTCAGAAGTGAAGGGGATGGCCCTACAGGCGATGAAGCAGTGGATGAAGCCTATGTGGGTTCCGGAGCCACCCATGATCTCTATGCCAACATTTTTGGAAGAAATTCCATCGATAACCAGGGAATGGCCATAAAATCCACAGTGCACTTCATGGAAGGATACGACAACGCATTCTGGAATGGAGAACAGATGGTCTATGGCGATGGGGATGAAGACCTGCCCGAGGAGGATAGGTTGTTTAACCGTTTTACCGTAGCCATAGATATTATTGCCCATGAACTTACTCACGGGGTTACCCAGTATGAGGCAAATCTGGTGTATCGAAATCAGCCAGGGGCCTTAAATGAATCCTTTTCGGATGTTTTGGGCTCCATGGTGAAGCAGCGATTCAACGATCAAAAAACCGATGAAGCCGACTGGTTAATTGGTGAGGGCCTGTTTACCTCCAATGTGAATGCCATGGGGATCCGTTCCATGAAGGCTCCTGGCACCGCATACGATGATCCGATGCTGGGTCGCGATCCCCAGCCCGGACATATGGACAATTATGTAGATACTACCGCCGACAATGGGGGAGTGCATATAAACTCGGGCATACCCAACCGTGCCTTTTATCAGTTAGCCCTTGAGCTGGGAGGGTATTCATGGGAGAAGGCCGGACTTATCTGGTACAGAACCCTTTGTGAGGAATTGGATCAGACTGCAGATTTTCAGGCAGCTGCCGATGCCACCTACAGGGTAGCGGGGAATCTGTTTGGGTCGGGCAGCTCCGAACAGGAAGCTGTCTATAAGGGATGGCAGGCTGTGGGTATTGTACCAGCCGGCGGAAACAGGCGCGGGTGCCGCGGCTTGATTAGCAGCGCCTGGCGCAGTATCTTTGGGGGTAGAAATACCTGATAGAAGCATGAGTAAGGAGCCCTTTCAAATAGAATTTATTCGTAGTGGAGGTTTTATGGGGACATCTACCCGTGCAGCCATTCAGAGCAGTGAACTGGAGGAGAAGGAGACTGAAGAATTAAACTTGCTGATCGATCGATCCGGTTTTTTTGAAGCCATGGTCCTGGAAAGAAGCTACCTGAATATACCGGACCAATTCCACTATCAGATTACCATTGAGCACGGGGGAAAAAAAAGGAAACTGGAATTGACGGAAGGAAGTATACCGGATACCTTCCGTCCCCTGATCAACCGCCTGGTGCGTTTAGCCAGGAAACACAGGCGTCCTTAAGAGTTAAAAGGTATTTACCAGCAGGGCGGTGGCTGCACCGGCAAGCACAAATTTCAGTTGCGGGTCCAGATCCTCCCTGATCCACACAAACCATTTATTCCCGGGCATTACCTGCACCGCTGCCAGGGATTTGCTGCCCTCCCAGAACTCATATCCCAGATAGGGATTTAAGAGGGAGTTTTTGCCATCCTCGCGTTCACTGATCACCGAAATTTCAATGTGTCGCTGATTGTTACTAAGAAAACCCCTGAAGTGGCTATGATCGTCCATTTGAAACATACCATCGACTTCAACACTTAGCGGATAAATGACCACCATATCCCAGGCCAGGGTATCTCCTGAAAACTCCAGCACCGTTTCAAAAATTCCTTCCCCATGCTTTACTTCTGCATCGCTCCAGTTGGTAAATGTGCGGATGAGCCAGCTTCCCCCGTCGATCTCCACATTTTCGGCTACGCTTAAACTGGCAAGGACCGAATCGGCTCCATCCCTGACCAGAACAAAGGAAAGATTGGATGAGGATTTCATGGAGCTGTTATCGCTGAACAATGGAGATTTCTGGGTGGTTTTGGTCCAGCCTGCTTTGCCCGAAACCACTTTGTACTTGCCAAACTCATATTTACCAACGGCACTAATCCCTTTTCTCTTGGCACGCATGACCTTACTGTTCGACTTGAGCCCTTCGTCAATCCTGATAAAGGTCTGTGCTTTTGCGGAGGGTGCAAGCATACCTAAGCATAATAGGATTGTTAAGAAGAAGGTGATACTGGTTTTCATATGTCCAGCCAAGTTACGGCTATTTAATCACCAGGTCAAGCGTGTCGACGGAGATGACACTGTCCTTCAGGAGGTGATTAAGATCAATCACCCGGTGAATCAGCTTGTAGTTACCCGAATCCAGGGGTCCGATGATGGTCGTATCGAGTTGCGGACTGCAGGGAGCTCCCATAAGACTGTTGAAGTTGCGCTGGTAGTTGATCTGAAAGCCTTCAATGTTCACCAGGGGATCGGGTTCAATCCCGCAGGTATTTTCAATGAGCAGAATCGGATCCTGGCTATCCGGATTTTCGGGAAGTATGAGGAGCTTATAAAACTCTGAATCGTCAAATACCCTGTTATCCGTATGTAAGTCCTCACAGGATGGAAACCAAAGGCATGCCAGAAGAAGTACAAAAGGAAGAGCTGGCCTATGTTTGATTCTGTACATATAATTCTGGCATGTATTATAGAGATGGATTTGGTGTCCTATAGGTTGCGCCGGTTTATGGCCTGGATCAGAGATAAAGATACACATTGTTGCAAATGCCAACACCTGTTGGATTTTCCCACAGCTGATAGGTGAGCGGGAAATCGAAATATCTTGTTAAAGAGCAAGTTGTGATATTGGCACCGGCTTTGACTACTTAGAAAGAAAAAAATCTTATGAAAAATATTGCCCTTATTTTCCTGATCACCGTGTGTGCCTCCTGTGCACAGAGTCAAAAGAATGATACAGATTATTTTTTCACAGCAATGCCCGAGGAAATGGGTGTTTTGGATGAGCCGATCAGGCACTTAATCCAGGATATTGAATCTGACAAAATCCAGAATGTCCATGCTTTGCTGATCCTCAAAGACAGCATGCTTATCTGCGAAAACTACTTCGAGGCCTACGAAAGGGGGGATCTTCATTATTCGGCTTCCGTAACTAAAAGTTTTGCTTCCGCTTTACTGGGAATTGCCATTGATAAAGGATTTTTTGAGGGTGGGATGGAGGAAGTACTTGAAAGGAAGGTATCTGAGCTGTTTCCGGAATATAAGGAGCTAATAGCCACGGACAGTTTAAAGAAGGGTTTGAAACTGAAGCACATGCTTTCTATGACTGCCGGATTTCAATGGGACGAACACAGCCATCCCTATACCGATAACAGAAACGACTGTAATCGTTTAAATAGCAGTAAGGATCCCATGAAATTTCTGTTCGAAAGAGAACTGATCAGTCACCCGGGTACCGAATTTTACTACAATGGAGGACTTTCCCTGTCCATATCCTATCTCCTGGAGTATTATACAGGAATGAGTCTTGACCGCTTTGCAGAGAAATATTTGTTTGAAGCTCTTGGCATCAAGGAGTACAGGTGGGAAAGGCTGGTCAGTGGTTTGTTTGACACGGACGGGGGACTTCACCTGAGGCCACTCGATCAGGCGAAACTTGCTTACCTATTTCTAAATGGTGGAGTCTGGGAAGGCCGGCAGGTAGTGTCGGAAGAATGGGTAAGAAATTCCACAAAGGTCCAGTTTGTCAATGAGGACAGACCGGACTATGCCTATCAGTGGTGGTGCGGTGAATTTTTTGCGCTTGATCGTTATTTCACTACCTATTTTGCTTCAGGCCATGGGGGCCAGAAAGTGGTGGTTGTACCGGAATTTGATCTGATCCTGGTTCTTGCTCAACAGGTATTTCACAACGAATTCGGGGACTTCAATTACCTGGCCATTCTTGGGGATTATTTACTACCGGCATTATTGGGAGTATCAGAAGCCCCAGGTCCCATAGACCTGGCCCCGGGAAAACTATTGGGCCTGGAGGGTACATATGTATCTGAGGACGGCGGTGAATTTATAAACATGATGGCTGAGCAGGAAAGACTTATTCTGCATAGCAGCGACGGACAGGAGAACGTATTTTATCCCCTGGGAGAAAACAAATTTGCAGCAAAGATATTTGACTTACTCAGTGTGCAAATCGAATTTGTTCAGGATATGGAAAAACAAGAAATGGAATTACACTCGCAATTTGGCTATTCCGCCAAACAACTAAGACGTACTGACTATTAAATGTTATTTGAGACCGGCCAATACCAGAATGCGAGCCCCATGATTCATCTCTTCTTCAGGTACGAAAGCTAAGGCTTCCTGTCTGTTATGCGACTTATGACGGTTGTCCAGGGAAATCTCAGCTGAGAATATCTGACCTTCCGGTGACTCAATATAGGAGGAGTTTTTATCGATATACAGCTTTTCAGGAAGCGCTGGATTTTGCTTTAAGGGGCTTTGAGCGAGTGCGTACATGGCGCCTTCATTCTCTTCCCGGTAATTCAGGTAAACCGTATCGGCGTGTAAATAATAGGTGCCTGTATATATGCTGTTTGCATCAATGCCCAGAACAAAATCCCTGTCTTCTTCAAACAGCCTGATATATTGGGTGGTATCGATGGCTTCGAATACTACATCCTGTCTTGGTTTAAGCAAGAACATGCAAAGTATGAAGAAGACGAACAACAATATTTTACCTATATTTTTCATGTCTGTTATCCTTTGTATACCGAAGGAGACCTTGCCAACCCTACTTTTTTCTTGTTCCGGTCTCCACTTTTACTATACCTATGAGGCCTTTATCAGCCGAAAGGTTGCGTAACCGTGCATATATACGGGGAAACTGGCAAAAAGATTCACCGCTGGCCGGCTTTGATGCTTGAGGGGAGGAGAATACGGCAGTTTTATTTCCGATTTAATTTCAATATGAAATAATTATGAATTGTAAAATATAAATCTGTTATTTGTATCGTAAAAAAACTTACAAATTGAAATCAGCATGAAGCTTGTTATTCCCCGAAATTACAGTTCCATCCTTAGCCTCAAGGAGACAGAAAGGGCCATCAAGATGGTTAAGGACTTTTTTGAGTCAAACCTGGCTGCCGAGCTGAAGCTCAGAAGGGTTACAGCTCCACTTTTCGTACAAAGAGGAACAGGTATTAACGACGATTTGAATGGCATCGAGCGTCCCGTTTCTTTCGAAGTAAAGGACATGGAGGGGACAGTGGCTGAAATCGTGCATTCCCTTGCCAAGTGGAAACGAATGATGCTGGCTGATTACGAAATAGCCAATTCCTACGGATTGTATACCGATATGAACGCATTGAGACCCGATGAGGAACTGGACAACATTCACTCCATCTATGTGGATCAGTGGGACTGGGAAAAAATTCTGCTTCCCGAAGAGCGTAACCTTGCCTACCTGAAGGATATTGTTAAACGTATCTATGCAGTCATTAAGCGGACCGAATTTATCGTGTACGAGAATCATCCCGAAATTGTGCCCATGCTTCCTGATGATATCCATTTCATTCATGCCGAAGAGTTGCTGGATCGCTACCCGGGTTTTGATCCCAAGGAGAGAGAGTATCGCATTGCCAAGGAATACGGGGCCGTCTTTATCATCGGTATAGGTGGAGAGCTGGCAAACGGAGAAGCGCACGATGGACGGGCTCCGGATTATGACGACTGGTCGACTGAGACCGAAAATGGCTTCCGGGGTCTCAATGGCGATATCGTGGTCTGGAATCCCATTTTGGAAAGCGCTTTTGAGCTTTCGTCCATGGGCATCCGGGTCGACAGGGAAGCATTGCTCAGGCAACTGGATCTTCGCGGGGAGAATAAGCGCGCGGAATTGTTATTCCACAAAAGACTTCTTGCAGGTGAATATCCGGAATCTGTGGGGGGAGGGATAGGCCAATCGCGTCTTTGCATGTACTTTTTGCGCAAAGCCCATATCGGAGAGGTCCAGGCCAGTATGTGGCCAGGTCAGATGCACGATCATTGTAAAAGATCGGGCATTGTACTTATGTAAGGGGAATAGCCTTCTTTCCTATTTGGCACCCACAGGAACTTTTATTCCCAGGATTATCTGGAGACCCCGGTTCCTGACGGTTGATTCGTTGGATTCCTTATTGATGTCTGCAATCCCAAAAACATACCGGGTTTCAGCGAACAAGGTCATATTGCCGTAAGGATAACTCACCCCTCCTCCCAGGCCCAGGCCAAAATCCAGAGAGTTGGTATTGTCTTTCTCGTCCTGACTGTTTCCGTTGTCGTCTTCAAATTTGGCAGCTGCAAGTATCCCTATGCTTGGGCCGGCCATTGCATAAGGCACCAGCGTTGAATTGCTCGAGAAGGCATATTTGACCAGGATGGGCAACTCAATGTAACTCAACTTAAATTTCAGGCTTAAGTCGCCTTCTTTCACAGTAGCTCCCTTTTGCAGAAACATGGGTTCCAGGTGCAGAAAGACTACTTCGGTTAATGCTTTGTCTACCACCGCCCCGATTCCAAATCCCAGCCGGCCTGAATAGTCTTCCGAACTGGACCCGGGCTGAACGCTGATCCCTGCCAGGTTCAGATTAATTAATCCTCCCACCTCCCATTGTGCTTTCAGTGGTATCAGGAATAACAGACACAGGGCCAATAGTGCAGCAACTTTTCGGTAAGTCATGATTTTCCTCCTTTTGGTTCATTTATGGAAAGTTAGGGCTTATATCAATGAAATCCAGGCATTTATTGTTAAATGAAAGTTAATTCCAGGAAGCTGATTCTCATGGAAATCGCCTCCGAAATTGTGGTGAGATAATTGAAGAAAAAGTAGGCAGCCCTAATAGGTTTCGATATTTTTTCGCCTCAGAAGGATTTTCGCGTAGCTCCGGCCCAATTTGTCATTATAAATTTCGTAAGATCTTTTGGCCCATTCCAGGGCATTGTCGGTATCACCAAGTACTTCGTTGGCGACAGCGATATTCAGACATGCCCGGCCAGCCGTTTTAGCTTTGCTGTGATCTGCTAGCTCGTGCCAGATTTCTATGGCTTCCTGCCAGTTTGCTACTTCTGCCCGCCTGTATCCAGCCATGAATTGGTGCTTATCGGAACCGCCGGTTCTTTTGTAAAGGTCTCTTTTAACCGTATAATAGCTGGGCAAGAAGCGATCAATATATGCTCTCCCGGCGTTGTAAGCTGTTTCGGGAAGGGCATGGGGAGGTATTAAACCCTCATGCAAGTTAAACTGGGTATAGGAATTATACTGGTACTGATCAATGATTTTTCGACTGGCGGGATGGTATAGCCTCCAGTAGCAATTAACATTCATTTTTATTTGCCCTGGCAAATTGGGATCCAGAGCACCTTTTGAAAGGAGGGAGTTCAGCTGATTGGTGGCAGTAGAAGCCAGCAGATCGGTGTTTGAATCGAAGGTTTCCAGTACCAGCAGGGCATCGGCGCCTTCGGCTTTGCAGATTCTCTCTACCTGTTCCCAACCCAGTAATTCGGGAAGCTCCCGTGTCCCTGTCCCAAAGAGTTTTACCATCGAGGGAATCAGCAGTTCCGTTTCGGGCATAGCAAGAATACCATCGTAAACACCTTTGATGCAATTGTCAGAAGCCAGAAGGTCAGATCCGGCCACTTCCGTACTTATAATGGCTTCCACGATTCTGCTATCGGAATCCTCTTCCGCGGTAAGGGAACGGTTTACAGCTGCAATGGAATGCACCTCTTCAGGCAAATAACTCTCAGGTGGCGTGGGGTAGTGCAGACGAACATATCCATATTTGCTGCATCCAGAACCTACAAGGGTCACAAACAGTAAAAGGAGGAACAATTTCTTCATCGTGAATAAGTTTTTCATGCCAGGACTTGGGTTTTTGTAATCATACGATTCTATTCCTTTAATGTTCTATAATCTCTATATTTACCTGAGTATATCCAATCGCTCCACCAGTTGAAATCTTTCTCGCCATGAAGAAACTTACCATTTTTTTACTCCTTGCTCTTGCTGTACTTTACGGATGCAAGGAGAAGACTAAGGAAATTGCAGTCATTGATCCGGGTTTTACTTCCTACATCTCGGGTTTTAGCAGTGGAGTTTTATCCACCACTTCAAATGTGATACTCTCCTTTGTTTCGGATCTGCCGGAAGAAAAGCGGAATGAAGTTCTGGAGGAGGATCTGCTTGATATCAAACCCTCCGTTAAAGGAAGTTATGCCTGGACAGATAGTCGCACCCTGGAGTTTCGTCCCGAATTGAGACTTGAGCCGGGAAAACTCTATCAGTGCCGCTTTCACCTGGATAAACTGATGGAAGTTCCTGAAGGCCTTGAAATCCTGGAGTTCCAGTTTCAGACCATCGTGCAATCCTTGTTAGTGGAGCTGGAGGGATTACATGCCCTGGATGAAGAAGATCTTCAATGGCAGCAGCTAAAAGGAATTCTGAAGACGGCCGATTTTGCCGATCCGGAAGCCCTGGAGGAGGTGCTGACCGGCAAACAGGACGGAAAGGCACTTGATATCGTCTGGACCCACAACAGCGAAGGGACCCGGCACGATTTTACGATCGACAGCATATTCCGGAGCAAGGAAAAAGAGGAAGTGCTCGTACAATGGAATGGAAAAGCTATTCAAAGCGAAGATGAAGGAGATGAGTTGGTGTCCATCCCGGCTTTGGGCGATTTTAAGCTGATGAATACCCATGTAAGGCAACAGCCCGATCAGTATGTGAGTCTGTATTTTTCCGATCCGGTGAGTAAGACCCAGGACCTGAGGGGACTTATCTATCTGGAGTCGGGAGAGCAGGTCCGACTCGAACGAGAAGGCAGCCAGCTTAAGGTATATCCTGCCAACCGTTTACAGGGTGCACAGAAACTTGTGATCAGCGACGGAGTAAGGAATACCCTGGACTATAAGCTGGTGGAATCCTACAACCGGGAAATTACCTTTACCAGCATCAATCCGGATGTGGCCCTTGTGGGTGATGGGGTAATCCTGCCTGGGACGGACGGACTGATTTTACCCTTCAGGGCCGTTAACCTGAAGGCGGTGAATGTGAAAGTCGTCAGGATCTTTGAAGAAAACATCGCACAGTTCTTTCAGGAGAATCAATACAACGGCAGCAACGAACTGAAACGGGTGGGTCGGATGATCGTTAATAAGGAAATTGCTCTGAGTTCTGACAAAGCAGTGGATTACGGAACCTGGAATCTGTATTCGCTGGACCTGGCAAGCCTGATTGAAGTGGAACCGGGTGCCATTTATAATGTTTCCCTGACCTTTGACCGGTCTCAGTCACTTTTACCCTGCGCAGCTTCGGAAGAGGAGGAAGGACTGAAACCTTTTAAGCGCAACCGGGATATGGAGCGTTTTAACGATCCTCCAACGGGAAATTACTACTGGGATTATTTCTACGAAGATTATAACTGGAGGGACCGGGAGAATCCCTGCACAGACTCCTATTATGCCTACAAAAAAAACCAGAATTCAGCTTCCCGTAATGTGCTGGCATCTGACCTGGGAATCATTGCCAAAGGCGGCCAGGGCGATGAATTGCTTGTGGCGGTGACCAGTCTCACAAGCAGTGAACCCCTCTCTGGGGTAGAAGTGGAGATTTATAACTACCAGCAACAACTTATGGAGGTCAGGCAAAGCGATCAGCAGGGAATGGCAAGAATTCCCTTGGAAAGCAAACCCTACCTGCTGATGGCCAAACTGGGAACACAGCGTGGCTACCTGAGACTGGACGATGGTTCAGCCCTTTCTACCAGCATGTTTGATGTAAGTGGATCTAAAAACTCGGGGGGACTCAAAGGATTCCTTTACGGGGAAAGAGGGGTCTGGCGACCTGGCGATTCCATATACATGACCTTTGTGCTGGAGGATAAAAACCAGGTCCTGCCTGAAAAACATCCTGTCAGATTTGAATTGTATACTCCGGAGAGTCAGTTATACCTTAATAAAACCAGGACTTCGGGTTTAAATGGGGTCTATGATTTCCGCACGAAAACCGATGCCGATGCTCCCACGGGTAACTGGCTGGCCAAAGTAAGTGTGGGTGGTTCGAGTTTTACCAAAACCGTCAAGATTGAAACGGTGAAACCCAATCGCCTGAAGATAGAACTGGATTTCGGTACGGAGGTTTTAAAAAGTGGATCGCTGCGGGGAACTTTACATGCAAAGTGGCTTCACGGTGCCCTTGCAAGGAACCTCAAAGCCGATATTGAGATGGATCTGAGCTCCACCACCACCAGCTTTGAAGATTATCAGGGATATGTATTCGACGATCCGGCTAAAAGTTTTGAGGCTGAGGAGGAGATGGTATTTGAAGGCAGACTGGATGCAGAAGGAAACACCGGATTTACGCCTGGGATACAGGTGGGCAAGGAAGCCCCCGGCATGTTGCAGGCCTTTTTTAAGACCCGGGTGTTTGAAAACTCAGGCGATTTCAGCGTAGATCGTTTCCCGGTATTGTACTCACCCTATAAGCAATACGTGGGAGTGAAAATACCCGAAGGACCCGGTTGGAACGGAGCTTTGTATTCCAACGAAAGCAACCTGATTCCCATAGTGACCGTGGATGATTCCGGCGAGCCTGTGGATATCTCCAACCTGAGCATTGAGATCTACGATGTGAGCTGGAGGTGGTGGTGGGACCGTGGAGGCTACGACGACCTGGCCTCCTACGTGGGCAATCGAAGCCGGCACCTGATTCGAAAAGACAGGATCAGCACAGTGAATGGAAGAGCCATGTACGAGATGAAATTTGACAAGAATCTCTGGGGCAGAAAGCTGATTCGGATCACCGATCCACAGGGCGGACACAGTACGGGTCAGACCTTCTATCTGGACTACCGGGGATACTGGGAGACCCAGACCCAGGAGGGGCCGGGGGGAGCTGAGATGTTGAGCTTTTCCACCGACAAAAAAGAATATCAGGTGGGGGAGGAGATTGTCCTGAATCTTCCTGAGATCACGGAGGGACGGGCCCTGGTGAGTCTCGAAACCGGATCCAGGATCCTGCAGACTTTCTGGGTGGAATCGCCCCTGGATGGCCCTGTGACCCTGGAGACCACACCTGAAATGGCCCCCAATGCCTTCATTCATGTGTCCCTGATCCAGGCTCACAAAAACACGCTTAACGACCGGCCCATCCGCATGTACGGGATTCAGTCGGTGGGTGTGGTGGATCCGGCAACACAACTTCATCCCGAGCTGCAGATGCCAGAAGTGCTGGAACCTGAGCAGGAAGTGAGCCTCAGTGTTTCGGAGAAAGATGGCAGGTCCATGACCTATACAGTGGCGGTGGTGGATGAGGGCCTGCTTGATCTGACCCGTTTCCGTACCCCCGATCTCTGGCAGGTATTTTATGCCAGGGAGGCTTTGGGTATCCGTACCTGGGATCTGTATAAGTATGTATTGGGTGCCCTGAAAGGGGAGATGGCCGGAATGCTTTCCATTGGCGGCGATGAGTACCTGGAACAGGACGGTAAAAAGAATAACAACCGTTTTAAACCTGTGGTGAAGTTTCTGGGTCCCTTTGAATTAAAGGCAGGTGAGAGAAGGACACACAGCTTTACCATGCCCAATTATGTGGGTTCGGTTAAAACCATGGTGGTTGCCAGTCACAAAGGTGCCTATGGAAAAGCGGAAAAGGCCACTCCGGTGAAAAAACCGCTGATGGTCCTGGCCACCCTTCCCCGGGTGATTAGTCCGGCCGAGACTGTAACCCTGCCCGTGACCGTATTTTCCATGGATCCCAAAGTAAAAAACGTCACCGTGGAGGTGCTTACCAATGAGCTTTTTGCCGTGGAAGGCCCCGCCTCAAGGAAAATCACCTTCGATGCAGAGGGAGACCAGGTGGTGGACTTTACTTTGAAAGTGGCCAGGAACATTGGAGCCGGTCAGGTGGAAGTAAAGGTGAAAAGCGGTAATCACAAGGCCAGCGATCTGATCGATTTGCAGGTGCGTATGCCCAATCCACGAATCACTACCACACTAAGTGACCTGGTGGAACCCGGACAATCCTGGAACAGAAGCTATGAGGCTGTGGGACTGGCCGGGACCAATCACGGAGTACTGGAAGTTTCTGTGATACCGCCCCTGAATCTGGAGCAGAGGCTGAAATACCTCATGAGCTATCCCCATGGCTGTGTGGAACAGACCACCTCTGCGGTATTCCCGCAATTGTTCCTGAGCCGTTTTCTGGAACTGGATGCCGAGCAAAAAAGCGAGATTCAGGAGAACATAAGTGCCGGTATCCATAAATTGAAATCCTTCCAGGTATCCGGGGGCGGACTCAGCTACTGGCCGGGTTCCTACAGGAGTGTAAGTGAGTGGGGGACCAGCTACGCAGGCCACTTTATGCTTGAAGCTGAGGCTCTGGGCTACAAGCTTCCGCTGGGTTTTGTGAGCAACTGGGCCAAATACCAGAGCCGGATGGCCAATAGCTGGGACCGGCAAAGCCATAGTATGGGATACCGGCGGAGCCATGAGATTAACCAGGCTTATCGCCTTTATACCCTGGCGCTGGCTAAAAAGCCTGCTCTGGGTGCCATGAACCGTATGAGGGAGATGAAGGAGCTGAGTCCGGCAGCCAGCTGGAGCCTGGCTGGCGCCTACCTGCTGGTTGGCAAGAAGGAAGTGGCCCGGCAGCTGACGGCGGGACTATCTACTTCAGTGGCCTCTTACCGGGAGCTCAGCTATACCTATGGTAGCTCCCTGCGCGACCAGGCCATGATCCTGGAGGTTCTCATCCTGATGGATGATAAGGTAGAGGCAAAAAAACTGGTGGACGATTTGGCCAAACAGATGGCTTCCGGAAACTGGTACAGCACGCAAACAACTGCCTATGTGCTGCTGGCCATCGGGAAATTTGTGGGTAACACTGAGGGTTCTGACGAGATGAAATTCAGCTATACCCTTAATGGCAGGGAAGAAACAGTGAATGTGAACGCCCCCATGCAAAGGCTGGAGCTTCCCTTTAAAGGGGAAATTGGAGGTGAGGTGGAAGTGCGGAACACGGATGCCCGAACTCTCTTTGTGAATTTGCAGCTGGACGGTATTCCGCTGGATCAGGAGGTGAGCGATAGCGAGAACGACCTGAACATGGAGGTGCGCTATTATGGCATGGATGGGAATCCCCTGGATCCGGTCGAGCTGGAACAGGGCAGCGATTTTATGGCAGAGGTTACCCTGAAACATCCCGGATTACGCGTGAATTATAAAGAACTGGCCCTGTCCCAGATGTTTCCTTCCGGTTGGGAGATACGGAACCTGAGGCTCGATAACATAGAGTCCTCCCATGTGAAGAATCAGCCCGACTATCAGGACATACGCGACGACCGTGTTTATTCCTATTTCGGATTGAACAGGGGAGAAAGTAAAACTTTCGTAGTGATGCTGAACGCAGCCTACCTGGGTGAGTATTTCCTTCCCGCTGTATATTGCGAGGCCATGTACGACAATGGAATCCATGCGACCCGGGCCGGAAAGTGGGTGAAGGTGGTCCGTCAGAGATAAGCTGACTAAAGACAGAGGAGTTATGCTGAAGTGGCTTACCAGGCATAAGTGGATCTTGCTGGGTTTCGGAGTGGCTATGCTGGTCTTTCTTTGCCTGCCTGTGGTCCGTTTTGAGGAAAGTACCAACACACTGCTTGAAAGCCGCGAGGGAGATTTGCTTTCAGCCCGTATCTCAAAGGATGGTCAGTGGAGGTTTCCCCCCAGCGACAGTGTCCCCTATAAGTTGGGTCAGTGCATCCGTTATTTTGAAGATGAATATTTCTACCGGCATCCCGGGATCAATCCTGTTTCCCTGGTCAAGGCTCTATTCAGGAACATTCGGGCCGGGGAGATTGTGAGTGGCGGAAGTACCCTCAGCATGCAGGTGGTGCGCCTGAGCCGGAAGGGAAAACCCCGGACTCTGACACAGAAAGTCATTGAGATGCTTCTGGCCCTTCGTCTGGAACTTTCACAGAGCAAGGAAGATATCTTTCGACTTTATGCTTCTTATGCACCTTTCGGAGGAAATGTGGTGGGTATTGATGCGGCAGCGTGGAGATATTACGGAAGACCTGCCCATAAGTTATCCTGGGGAGAAGCGGCCACCCTGGCGGTTCTTCCCAATGCCCCTTCATTGATCTATCCTGGCAGAAACCATGAGCAATTATTGAACAAAAGAAACAGGCTGCTTGCTAAGATGGAAGAAAAGGGCTTGCTTGATGCCCTTAGTCTGGAACTGGCCCGCCTGGAACCCCTGCCGGATAAACCGCATCCACTGCCACAGCTTACACCCCATTTACTGGACAGAGCTGAAAAGGATGGACTTGCGGGTCATCGCATTCCCACAACTATAAACAGGGATTTACAGCTCAGGCTGAATGCATTGGTAGGTCGACATCACCAGCATCTCCGACAGAACGAAATACACAATGCAGCGGTGGTGATTGTCCATATTCCCGAGCGACAGATACTGGCTTATGTGGGCAATACGCCCGCCAGGGAAGAAGGTGGTGCCAGCTATGTGGATATTGTCGGGGCCCCAAGAAGTTCAGGAAGCATACTGAAACCTTTGCTCTATACGCTGATGCTGGATGAGGGAGCCATACTGCCGGATGTACTGGTCCCCGACATTCCCACCCACATTTCCGGCTACTCACCAGTAAATTTTGACCGCAGCTACAGCGGAGCGGTTCCCTTCAGCACAGCCCTTGTGAGATCCCTGAATGTTCCTGCCGTTCGACTCTTACGTACTTACGGACTGGAAAAGTTTCACTCAAAACTGCAGAATCTGGATTTTAGCACCATTAAGCAGGGACCTGAACATTATGGCCTTTCCCTGATACTGGGTGGAGCGGAGGTAAGCCTCTGGGATCTGTGCAGGGTATATACGGGTATGGCCAACAGTCTCAGGCACATCCAGGAATATGACTACCGCTATGATCCGGAGGAGTATTCGGCCATTTCTTACCTGCTGCCGGAAGATGACCCTCAGGAAGACCCGGCCTCCCTTCCTGTAAATTTGAAGAGTAGCGGGCTTTTGGGAGCGGCATCCATCTGGCAGTGTTTTGAAACCCTGACCGAGCTGGAAAGGCCTACCCAGGAAGGAGCATGGGAACAGTTTACGTCCTCCCGTACACTGGCCTGGAAGACCGGGACCAGTTTTGGCTTCCGGGATGCCTGGGCCGTAGGTCTTACTCCGGAATACCTGGTGGGTGTCTGGGTGGGCAATGCCGATGGTGAGGGTCGTCCCGGACTGACCGGGATCAATGTGGCTGCGCCTCTGATGTTCGATGCCATGGGACTGCTTCCACCCACCACCTGGTTCGAAACTCCTTTTGACGAGATGACAGAGATTGAGATCTGCCACACCAGCGGTTATCGTGCCGGTCCCCATTGTGATTCTGTGGGGTTTAGGATGGTGCCCGCAGCAGGTAAAAAAATGGATGCCTGTCCCTATCACAGGATCGTTCATCTGGATAAAGAAGAAAAATACCGGGTGAACAGCGATTGTTATGCTACCTCCGACATGATCTCTTCTCCCTGGTTTGTGCTGCCTCCGGCCATGGAATGGTATTACCGCAGGCATAATCCGCACTACCGGGTCCTTCCGCCTTTTTTACCAGCTTGTGCAGAGGGGAACGAACAGCCCATGGAACTGATCTATCCCCGTGAAACGCTGCAGGTGTATATTCCACGCGAACTGGATGGTCGGTTGAGCCGTGTGGTGTTTGAAGCTGCCCACCGGGAAGCCGGAACCAGCATACACTGGCATTTGGATGATCGTTACCTGGGAGAAACCACCCAGATCCATCAGATGGAAGTGCTGGCACCCGAAGGTAAGCATACGCTTCTCCTGGTAGATTCCCATGGGAACCTCCTGGAGAAGCGCATTGAGCTGGTGGGGGAGTTCTGATCAGCTTTCCCCTTTGCCGATTTCCCGTTCCCGGTACCAGTTCACCTTACGGGATACAAACATGATGATGGCCATCACCAAAAAGATACCCACACTGCCAAAGAGTAGCGAGAAATCCTGCATCTGCAAGGTTGTATAAAGAAAGGCATAAAGCACCAGAAGCAGAGATCCGGTCATCAGTCCCTGCCGGTTTTTTCCCGTACTGCCTCTTACATAGAAGGCAATGAGCAGGACCGTGGCCATGGAGGAAATCAGGTAAGCAAGATCAAAGCCCAGGTGTTCGGCCATGGAAATAAGGAGGGTATAGAAAATGACCAGTGCCATACCGACCAGGAGGTATTGGATGGGGTGTAATCGTATGCCCGAGAGGAGTTCGGTAAGAAAGAAGATCAGGAAAGAAAGTGCGATAAACATCAGGGCATATTTCACCGAACGCATGGATTTTTGATAGTGGTCCACCGGGATCAGAAAGTTTACCCCAAAAGCAGATTCGCTCAGGCTGGCAGCATTGTCGAACCAGAATTGGGGATAACTCCGGTTGAGGTAGTTCACCTCCCAACTTGCATGAAATCCTTTTTCACTGCTTCCCGTGAGTGAGGGAATGGGCAGGAAGGCACCATCGAAGGATGGATCGGGCCAGTTGGATTCCAGTTCTACCCTGGTGCTTTTACCGACTGGCTCGAAACTGAGTTCGCTGCTGCCATCGATTCGAAGATCAATCTGAAAGGCTATGGGTTCCGGACTAAGAATCTCGGGCGAAAGCGGAATGTGAATGCCTTTGGGAATAAGATCGCTGCTTGGAAGTCCGGGCATCTCTTCCATGACTTCGTCCTGGACGCGGATGTTTAGCTCCTTAATACCTCTTAAATCTGAAATGCCCAGGCAAAGGTAGAGGGTAGAGTTGACGATTTCCTGTTCTCCGATTTGTTCCAGCAGGGTCGGGGAGAGTAGTAGCTGACCGGTAATCTGCATGGCTGCGGAGTATACCACAGTTTCGTATATACCTCTATTCTTTGTTTCCGGGACCACTTTTCCATTGATTGAAAGTTCTTCGGGAAGAATATGCAACTGACGGCGAATTACCTCCTCCTTCTCATTCAGGGTGCGGATTTCTTTTAGGGGGATGGTGAGGAAGGGACCTGTAAGCTTTTGTTGCAGGCCCCATTTTTCACTGATTTCCAGGGCAGCCATGGAGCTTCTTTCCTGCCGTTCCAGGATCAGACTTCTGATTTTCCCGACCGGAATAAGTAAGAGTAAGGAGAGGATCCCGATGATCACAAATTTAAAACTTGTGGATTGAGCAATTCTTGTGAATGTGTCCTTCATAATATTGGGTTTAAAAGTACTTTGTAAAACAAAGTATATGAATAAAAAAATTTAAGGTTTGTTCTTTATAAGTTTTTCCAGCGCTTTCAGATGTTCCTGAAAGGCTTTCCGGCCCACCGGAGTACAGCTATAAGTAGTCTGTGGCTTTCTTCCCACAAATTGTTTCCTGACTTCTATGAATTTTTTCGTTTCCAGTGCCTTCAAATGGCTGGCCAGGTTTCCATCAGTCACCTCCAGGTATTCTTTGAGGGCAATATAATCCACCCACTCGTTTACCTGGAGAATGGACATTACGCCGAGCTTAATCCGGCTTTCGAAGACTTTATTCAGACCTTCTATGGGATTATTCATGGTTTAATGGCCTGTCATATTTGCGAAAAAGTGTAATCCCGTAGAGAATATGGAACACTCCAAAGCCGCCTGCCCAGAACCAGAATCCGTAGCCATACCAAAGGGATGCGGCAATACCCAATAAAATTTCTGCGATGCCCAGTATTACAGCTTCTTTGTTGGTAAATCTTCCGGCATTGACCAGGGCAAGGCCATAGAAAATCAGGGTGCTTCCGGCTATGTACTGTACCTGGCCCTGATTTAAAAGGATGATGCTGTAGATCCCTCCCGTTACTAGTGGGATAGCCATATTTAACAGGAGCCTCCGGGTGAGAGGTGACCATAGACTGGCGCCCTGCCGGCGTGCTTTTCTCCAGGAAAAAAAGACAGAGCTGGCTAAGGCCAGTACCAGAACGATGATGGCATCCAGCACCAGCCACAATTCCAGTGATTTTGCTGAAGGTAATTGGATCAGTCTGTAGGCAGCGAGGGCACCCAGCAGGGCGATAATCCCCGCACTAATTCCCGACCATCCGCTTAATGACAGGAACTTGCTTGACCGCTCCATCATAACTTTGATGTCTGCCAGGTCTTGTAAATGCTTATTTGAATTTTCCATTTGGAAGTACTTTGAAAAACAAAGTAAATATTTTCATGGATAGGAATCAAATGCTTTCATTCAATTTTAAGGTATTTTAACTATTGATTAAAAGCTTAAGGGATATTCCCCAAAGAAACTGGTTCCCTTCTCTGCAGAGCTGGTAAAACCTACTTTTCCCTTTAGGTATTGCTCGCTCAGTAGTTTGATGCTGTAAGTCCCCAGGCCCCTTCCGCTTCCTTTGGTTGAAAATGACCGCTGAAAGATCTGCAGACTGATTTTTTTCGGTATCACTCCCGGATTCCGGACTGAGAAACGGATCATTTCATTCTTCTTGCTGCAGCTTAAATGGACAGATTCTCCAGGTGAGATAGCCTCCAGGGCATTTTTTGTCATATTTCCCAGCACCCTCAAAAGCAGTCGTTCATCACTTTCCATAAGGTGTGCTTCGGCTGCCGGGTCTATCACTATACTTTTTTTCGTAGCTACGTCATGTTTCCTGTAGATTTCCCTGACCTTGCCCAAAAGATCGCGTGTATTGATGCCCGTCGACTGCACTTCGAGTTCCTGATTTTCGGCCTGCATAAGTTCTTTATGCGCTTCAATCTCCTGCACCAGTCTTTCAGCAAGCTCATTTACAATCGAAGAATAGCGGGTAAGCTCATCCTCACTTGCAGTGGAAAGCAGCCTGCTGAAACCCCTTAATCCTCCGGCGGTGTTCATCAGATCGTGCATAAAGATCCTTTCCAGCACATCCTTCCTTTTTTCATCCGCAATATCAAGGATGGAAAACACGGTAAATTCGGCCCCTTTTATGTCAAAGGGTGCAGCCATAACCCGCAGATCAAGGGCCTTGCTTTCACCGTCCACAGTGATCCTGCATTCCTGTACATCCACCTTTCCTTCCTGTGCCGTCAGCATGGCATTTACGGCCCCGCACATGCTGCAGAAATCAGTGGTTCCACATCCTCCATCCGTCTTTGTAGAATACATACAGCCCATCACTTCTCCCACTCGCTGACCTGTAATATCAGCCAGGTCTTTCTTTTCCAGAAAATCGAGAAAGGATTTGTTGCCAAAAACTATCTGACGTTCCTTATTCAGGATAACCACAAAGATGGATACTGCATTGAGAATCTCAATCAATAAGGATTGACTGCCAAGAATATCGCTTTGTTGACTTAAGACTTTTTCACTTGCACGTTCAGCCGGGGCAAACTGGGTTGAATTGGACTTCCTCGTCATACCTGCTCTCTATGAAAATTTGAATTAAGGTGAGTCAAGCTCACCTTTAGTTTCTTCTCTAGAGTCGGGGTTGATTTTTGGGATGTTAAACCTGAATGTACTGCCTTTTCCTTCCTGACTTTCCACGCTTATGGTACCCCCATGCTTTTCTACAAATTCTTTACATAGCATGAGTCCCAGACCGGTTCCTCGTTCCTTGGCTGTGCCCTTGGTGGTATAAAATTCTGTAATATTGAATAGTTTATCCAGATTTTTTTGACTTATTCCGATTCCGTTATCGGACACAGACAGGGAAGTTTGATCCACCTTGTCCTCAACCATTATCAGGATTTTACCACCTTCATTGGTGAATTTTATGGCGTTGGAAAGAAGATTCCTTAGCACAGTCTTGAGCATATCAATATCTGCAAGCACTGTCAGCATATCTCCGGCATGCAATTCAACTGTGATGTTTTTGGCTTTGGCTTTCGGACCCAGAAGTTCCATAACCTGCTCGCAGGATTCGGCAATATGTAGTTTTTGGGGATTGAAGGGCACTTTGCCCGATTGGGCTTTGGACCAGGTAACAATATCGTCAAGCAGATTGTAGGTGATTCTCATCGATTGGGACATCTCTGCCAGAATGGTTTCCAATTCGGACTTTTCATATTCCTGAATATTTGCTGCCAGTAATTCGGAAATTTCAAGAGTCGTATATAGCGGGCCCTTTAAATCGTGACCCAGAATGGACATAAAGCGGTCTTTGTCGAAATTGAGTTGGAGCAGTTCATTCTCCGATTGCTTCAAATGTGATATATCCCGTGAAACTTCCAGCACGGAATTGATCTCATTTTCCGAATTAAACTCAGGAAACAAACGCCAGTCGTAGAAGGTTTTGCCTTTAGGAGTTTCAATGCGGAATTGTCCGCTTTGGGCTTGCTTCAGCTCGAAAACCTTTTCGAGGGCAAGTTCAAATTGCTTGGATTGTTTACTATCCAGAACGCTGGCCTCACGATGCGTTTTCCCCAGAACCTGCTCCAGCTTTAAACCCTGCAATTCCAGACCGGCTTTGTTTATGTAGGTATATCGGTGTGCCCGGTCATATCTGCTGATACTATCCCGGCTGTTTTCCGACAGGGCCCTGAATCTTAATTCGTTATCCTTTGCTTTCTTCCGTTCAGCATTGTAAGCATTATGCAAAGCGGCTATGATGAAGTATACGAAAAATGCAGAGTAGAGAGCAGTGACTAAACTGTCTATCCAGCGGGCTCTTTCGGAGGAGAAGGGCGTGATCCATTCAGGCCTGTGTAACTGGATATGATATATGATGACAACGAGCACAAGGTAGAGCGAAATGACGTATATTCTATTTTTGCTCGGTACAATAATCAGTGCAAGCACCAGTGCCGTGAATCCCACCATCAGGTTGGATCCGTCCATACCCCCATCAGTAACCCAGATGATGGAAATGCCCACAAAAGCAAATACTATGGTGGGACCCACAAAAGGTCTGTATATCCCCTTGAAACGCACGAAATAATAAAGCACTCCAAATGCCACGAGCATAAAGGAAGCAATGATAATTACCGTAGCTTCTGAATAAATAATGATGCTCACAACAGCGCCTATCAAGCTTATGAAAATGCCGATAACCAGGGCCGACAGGTAAAGGCGGTATTCCAGGGTTGAGTCTTCTGTTATCCCTAGAAGCCTTCGAATGAGTGTTTTAATTCTCATGTTCGCAAAGTATTAAAAATTTCCAACATCCCGATTTTTTCGTTTGTGTAACATCAATAGTCAGCCTTGGCAACAGGATCGGGAAATATGTATATCTTGAAGTTCCTTCAAGCTAAAACCCATGAGAAAAACGCTGATTACCCTCATCTTATTTTTCGTTTACACACTAAGCTGGGCAGAAACACCAGCTTCAGACTCTACGAATTCCAGGAAGCTAAAGGCCGAGGCGACAGTAAGCCTGAACAGCAATGGCATTGCCTATATTCCGGCATTTTCGCTTGACAAACCTGCCCTTATTGGCATGTTTTCACTGAAAAAAGGGCGCTTCTCGTACGATCCGGCCCTTTCCTACAGCCTGGAACTGAGACCCTGGATCGTCGACAACTGGTTTCATTATACCCTGATGGATCTGCCCTATCTGGAGATCCGGGCAGGGGCGGTGATAAGCTCTTTTTTCAGTGAATACAGGGCTCCGGAGGGCCTGATTCATCGGGCCCAGAAATACCTGGCCGGGGAGCTTATGGCCCGCTATAAATTCAGTCCCCTTAGCTCCCTTTCATTCACCTACCTGGTAGACAGGGGACAGGACTCCGGTACCCTCAATGGCAGTTTTTATAATCTGCAATACGACCGTTCCGCTCTGCCTCTGGGGAAGAAGGGCTTGCTAAGCACCAGCCTGCAGGTTTTTTATATCGATTACACCGGGGACAATGACGGTCTTTTTGTGGCAGGAAATATGTCCATTTCCCTGAGGAAGGTCCCATTTGCTGTGTTTGTTCAGGCCATACAGGCCCTTGGCAGCAATATTGATCCCTTTCCGGAATTTAAGTGGAATGTGGGACTGTCTTACACACTCTAGTGCCTGTAAATGCAGGTGGCCTGAATTGCTAATATATATGGGCAGATGGTAGGGAGTCAATTTAATCTGGTCCTAACTACTTTCTAATTCTTATATTTAGGGAAAGCTAATCCAGACCCATACTATGAGCTTCTTCAGGCTTTGCTGGTCCGTTGTAGTCTTTGCACTGCTAGTGTGCCTGGTTTCCTGTGAAAGGATCGATCCGGATACCAGGACATTGCTGGAGAAGTTAAACGATCTGCCGGGAGTGAAAGCTTTTAGCATCGATCCCGTTTACGATTACCCCGAACAATTCAGGCTGGAGATTACCCAGCCCCTCGATCATAACAATCCCGGAGGGGGCTCTTTCATTCAGGAGGCCTACCTGCATCATGCAGGAGAGGAAAAACCCATGGTTTTTGGTCCGGCCGGATATGGGACCTCTGAAAGCAGCGGGCAGGAATTGGGGCAGATCATGAGTGCCAATATGCTTATGGTTACCCATCGTTTTTTTGTGGATGCAGAGCCAGATCCCCTGGATTGGGACTTTCTGAATATCGAGCAAGCTGCTGCCGATCATCACCAGATTGTAGAGCTGTTCAAGGAGCTCTATGAAGGTCCATGGGTCAGTTCCGGGGCCAGTAAGAGCGGTCAGACCTCACTTTTTCACCGGAGGTTCTATCCAAACGATGTGGATGCGACTGTGGCTTATGTGGCTCCCATCGTTTTCGGGACAAGTGACCCACGTTTTATCTCCTTCATGGAGAACGTGGGGACGGCCGATTGCCGTGCTGCGCAAAACGCCTTTGAGCGCCGCCTGCTTGAGCAGAGGGACTTATTAATACCGCAATTTGTTGAGTGGTTTGACAACCAGGGTTTTTCCTTTTCTCTTGATCCTGAGGAGGCCTTTGAATATGCGGTACTGGAGTATCATTTTGCGTTCTGGCAGTTTCACAATGTTTCCTATGAAGACATCCCCGGAGAGAGTGCCACAGTGAATGAGATGTTTGAACACCTTGAAGAGGTGCTCTGGATGAGTTTATTTGCTGATAGTCGTCTGTACTACTATATGCCCTACCACGTCCAGGCTTTAAAAGAGAATGGATATCCGGCGTACCCAACGAGCCACCTGTCGGATCTGCTTGAGGTGGCAACGGATCCCGGAGCAGAATTTTTTCTTTTTACGGAGCTCAGCACGAGCTACGACCCTTCGGTGATGGAGGACATTAACGATTGGCTGCTTACTGAGGGGGACAATATCATCTACATCTATGGTGAGATCGATCCCTGGAC
>Ga0180435_10001326_pt1 | contig 25911 bp, 22 predicted proteins | sample SS_ome_3_FD_132467 | JGI IMG/M metagenome (GOLD analysis project Ga0180435, IMG submission 132467) | Hypersaline lake sediment archaeal communities from the Salton Sea, California, USA - SS_3_S_1 metaG | ecosystem: Environmental > Aquatic > Non-marine Saline and Alkaline > Hypersaline >... | reverse complement strand
AGATAACAGGTTGATATCATATTTATTATTCATCATGTGACCAAGCTAATGGTCATCAAAAGACGAAGCAAATTTCATTGCGTATAAAAGGAGGGGGATGATTTATGAAAACGTTAATCGGTGGTGCAGTAGCAGCTGTTTTGGGCTTGATCGGTCTTTCCGTCTGGTTTGGTGAGTTCTTGCAGCTCCTGGCAGGTGCTATTCCAGTTATGCTTTTGCTGGGAGGCGGTCTGGCGATATATCTGGGATTTGACGAGATGAAGGATACCTGGAAGAAAGACGATACCTCATTTGGCGCGGAAACCGGTTCCCAGGACGCCGATGCCTATAAGCAAGAAATTGATGACCTCAAAAAAGAGATTGAAAGCCTGAAGTCTGAAAAATAACTATTTCTAGGTATATGCTTAAAAGGGATGCGGGCGCTTGTCGCCGGTGTCCCTTTTTTACTGCAGGAACAGGCCAAATCAGGCCTAACCTATCCGGCCTATTGTATAGCGGTTGTCACAATTGATGTACTCGTAAAAAGTCAAAATACGCAGATGTATATTATCTAACCTACTGAAAATATATGGTTTTTAGCTTGAAAATTGCCAATTTTCGGACTTTTTACGAGTCTATCATTTTTAACATTTAGTGTTATCCTCATTATCCCGCTGAAATCGCTCGCGTTGCAAGCTTGTCCGCCCTTTCATTTTGGGCATGACCGGCATGTCCTTTGACCTTGACGAAACGAATATCCTTGAAGCGTGAGATCTGACGGCGGATATCGCTAACCAGCACTTGATTTTTTTTTGCCTTCCATCCCTTGGACAATAAGCCTAAAGCATAGGAACTGTCGGTATATACTCTTACCGGTTTTTCTGGATTCCGGATGAGTTCCAGGCCCACCCGGATAGCTTCAAGTTCGGCAATATTATTGGTGGCCATACCGATATAACGTGATACTTCTTTTTCATGTTTGCCATACTGCAACAATACGCCAATTCCGGAAGGGCCGGGGTTGCCCGATGATGCCCCATCTGTGTAGAGATGAATGGCGGCATGATCTGATGCGACTGCATGCGTTGATTCATTCGAATCAACGCATGCAGTCGCGTCGACGTGACCGCCCTTTGGCTCCTTGGTCACTTCAAATTCATCCAAAGGCCTTACATGCTGTGGGAGCACCCAGTACTCATGCGGTTGATCCAGTTGATACTTGATCAACAGTTTATTGTTCTCGACCCGCATGCGTCCGTCTGCGTCCACGGCCACCCAGACCTTGTTTTTCTTGAAACACATTCGGACCCAGTCCGCTTTTTTCTCATTCATTGGCATATAGATAATAGTGTTGGCACATGGAGCGATATTGATCCAGCAGCGGTTGCCAGGAACGAAATATGCTTGCCGGATCATCTAAATTTTCCAATCGTCGAACGATGTCGGTGTCGCCGATGATCAAATCAATGGGACGCCGCTCAAATTCATATTCGTATGGCGGCTGCTTCCAGGCAAACGATTCTGCATGCACAGCCATAACAGCTTGCAACAATCGCAATGAGGTTTCATAGGGCTGATATGCGCTAGAATCCGTGATATGGAGCTGAAACCCTCTACACAGGTCACCCTGCCATTTATTGGCCGTCGGTTCAAAGGCAACTTCCCTGAGCGTCACACCCGGCAGTGCTTGTCCATCTAAGTAGGCAAGAATCTTGTGCGGTAGGACATAGGGCGCCCCAACGATCTCGAACGGCAAGCTGGTTCCACGACCTTCAGAAACCTGCGTACCTTCCCAGACAACCTGTCCCGGATATACTGCCGCCGAGGATGGTGTCGGCAGGTTTGGGGATGGCGCCACCCATGGAAGACCGGTATCTTCAAAGATCATTTGTCGTTTCCAATTAGCCATGGGGACACAGGTTAGCTCGCAGGCAATTTCAAATTGAGTATTGATCATCCCAGCATACTCAGCCATGGTCAGTCCATGCCGCATGGGTATGGGATAGCGGCCCACAAACGAGCGGCAATCGGGCGCCAGACAATTACCCTCAATTTTAAGACCGCCAATCGGGTTGGGACGATCCAGCACCAGTACTTTTTTATTGAACCGCTTGGCAGCCTGCATGCAATAAGACAATGTCGAGGTAAAGGTGTAAACCCGCGTGCCCACATCCTGAAGATCCACTACAAGCACATCGATGCGGTCGAACATACGCTTGCTCGGCTTTCGTGTTTTTCCATATAAACTGAAAGCCGGTATCCCCAGAAGGGGATCCAGACAATCTTCGGATTCGATCATATTGTCTTGTTTTTCGGAAAAAAGTCCGTGCTGGGGGAAAAACAGGGCTTTGAGTTGATTTGGAAAGCGATCGTGTAGGCGGTAACGGGCGTGTTGAAAATTGATATCAATGGAAGCTGGATTGCAGAGTAGACCGATGCGCTGACCGCTGATCCAGGCAGGGGGATTTTCCAGAAAAACTTCTAAACCGCTTAAAACTCGATTCATGGCAAATTTCTAATGGTGACCCGCAAAATATTTCATATCTGAATCAGGTGATAACATATCGTTACATATATAAAAAGAGGAATTCATTTCTCTCCTTCAAAAGGAAAATCCAGCTCGGGCTAGTTTTTATCGGCAAGGCTTGCGTTTACAGCATTCCTGAAACAAATCAGGAGATGATCAACTTTTTGCAATGGCAGGGTGACGGGCGTGTCTTTTTATGGCTTGACACAGAATACTTTTGAAAATATGAATGGACGGTTTTACGGTTTAGCGATTCATTTACGCTTTGGCAAATTTCTGCTATAGTTATTTTTTTATGATTCAATCAACTGAGATAGCCCTTGACTACGATGAGCTCGTTATCATTGTGGGTAATTATGGCAGCGGCAAAACAGAAGTATCCATCAATTTGGCAGTGGATCAAAAACAACTGGCCAAAGATGTTCGCCTGGTGGATCTGGATCTGGTCAATCCCTATTTTCGATCCCGGGAGGCCCGCAATCAACTGCAAGGCCTCGGCATCCATGTTGTGTTACCGGATGAGCAGTACATGACGGCAGACTTGCCCATACTCAGCCCCACCGTTGCTGCCACGATTCGCCAGCAAAATATTTTGGCGATACTCGATGTGGGAGGTGATGGCGTCGGCGCAACGGTTTTGTCCACCTTGGCAGACGCTTTGCGAAAAAGAACCCCCAGAGTTCTACAAGTGGTCAATCCATTTAGACCGTATACCGATACAATAGAGGGCTGTGAAATGATTCGGGCCGAGATCGAGCACAGTGCCAAATTAAAAGTCAACGGACTAATCGGCAATGCCAATTTGATGGCGGAAACGGAGCTGAGCCATATCCAGCAAGGATACGAATTCATGCAAAAACTTTCAGAGCAGAACGGTTTGCCCCTGGAATTTATAACCGCACCTGATTCGCTGGCACAATCCGGGAGTAGGCCCCAGTTGATCTGCCCCATATTATATATCAAAAGACAGCTTGTTCCCCCGTGGATGCAGGCAATAGATCTAACCTGAAGGAGTTTATACCATGCCCTATGAATATCATATCGACGAAACGCGCTGCAAGGGGTGCGCTTTATGTGTCACCGTTTGTCCCAAGGATGTCTTGGAGATCGCCTCCGAGGTCAGCACCCAAGGCTATTTCCCGGCGTTCCGAGCCAGGCCTGAGGACTGTGTTTATTGCGCAACCTGCTGTCGCATGTGCCCGGATGTCGCCATCACTATTAGCGAGACAGCTGAAAATACTGCCGATTAAACGTTCTGGAGGAAACAATGGCTAAAGTACTTATGAAAGGCAATGAAGCAATTGGTGAAGCAGCCATTCGAGCTGGATGCTTAAACTATTTTGCCTATCCCATCACACCCCAATCGGAAGTGGCGGAATACCTTTCGCGACGGATGAAAGAAGTTGACGGTGTGTTTTTACAAGGTGAAAGTGAAGTGGCTGTCTCCTATATGATTTTTGGTGCTGCTGCGGCGGGTGCCCGCGTTTTCACCACATCTTCCAGCCCGGGCATCAGCTTAATGAGTGAAGGCATCAGTTATATGGCCGGTGCCCAAGTCCCGGCCGTGTTTGTCAACATCATGCGCGGCGGACCAGGACTCGGTGGCATCTTACCGTCACAGGCCGACTATATGCAAGCCACCAAAAGCATGGGACACGGCGACTTCCGTTTGCTGGTTATGGCCCCCGCCAGTGTGCAGGAAGCCGTATCCATGGTTATGCAGGCTTTCTCATTGGCTGAAAAATACCGCAATCCCGTAATGATTCTGGGAGACGGACTGATCGGCCAAATGATGGAGCCCGTGGAGTTTCTAGATGACTACAAAGTGGAACCCACCAACAAAGATGCCTGGGCCACCAATGGCATGAGAACCCGCAACAGCCAATCTCGGAACCTGGTCAAATCTCTTTTCTTGGATCCCGAGGCCCTGGATAAAAACAATCAAATCCTCAAAGCCAAGTATGAACAGATGAAGCGGGAAGACATTCAATACGAGACTTACAATGCCGAATCGGATTATCGTTTGCTCATCGTCAGTTATGGGACCATGAGCCGGGTATGTCGAACCGCCATCGACAATATGAAAAAGAAAGGTCTGGAAGTCGCCATGCTACGGCCCTTGACCCTGTTTCCTTTTCCGGAAGATCAGATATTAGCGGCGGCTGATGTGCCCAACTGCGAGGCAGTTGCCAGTATCGAAATGAGTATGGGACAGATGGTCGAGGATATACAGCGCTCGGTTCTTGGTAAAAAGCCGGTTCACTGGTTTGGCAAGTGTGGTGGGGATGTACCCACGCCAGAGGAAGTAACCACCTTTTTGTATACCTTGATCGATGGTCCGGCTTAGGTCGTCAACCGATAATCGGGCTGTAATAATCGTATAAGGAGCTATTGTAATGGGAAAAACATTTAAAAAACCCGAGGCACTGGCAGATGTGGTAACCCACTATTGTCCCGGTTGTACACATGGTGTCATCCACCGTCTGGTTGCCGAGGTGATCGACGAGTTGGATATTAGAGACCGCACCGTGGGAATCGCACCAGTGGGGTGTGCCGTTTTGGCCTATAATTATTTCACCTTTGACTTTCAGGAAGCGGCCCATGGCCGCGCACCCGCCATGGCGACTGGAATTAAACGTGTTCGGCCGGATCTGGTTGTATTTACCTACCAGGGGGACGGTGATCTGGCGAGCATCGGCATGGGTGAAATCATTCACGCCGCCAATCGCGGTGAAAAATTTACCACCATTTTTGTGAACAATGCTGTTTATGGTATGACCGGTGGCCAAATGGCGCCAACCACCATGCCGGAACAACGCACAACCACGTCGCCATTTGGTCGCGATACCGAGGATGTGGGCATGCCCATTAAGGTGGCTGAATTAATCGCCGCTTTGCAAACGCCTGCTTATGTCACCCGGCAAGCGGTTTTGAAACCCGGACAAATTGTCAAAACCAAAAAAGCCATCAAGCGCGCCTTCCAATATCAATTGGAAGGACGTTGTTTCAGTCTTGTGGAAATTGTCAGCACATGCCCGACCAATTGGGGCTTAACGCCGGTGGAGGCGATCAATTGGGCCCAGGATACCATGCTACCTTACTATCAACTGGGTGAGTACAAAACGCCTGAGGCAGCGTAACCGATATGGTCGCATAAACAAGATGATCTGAGCATATATGTAAAGAGGAGGTAAGATGCAAACTGAGGTCCAGTTCGCTGGTTTCGGCGGTCAAGGTATCATGGTCATGGGTAAGATTTTAGCCCATGCTGCCATGCGGGAAGGTTACGAGGTTAGTTGGGTTCCTTCCTATGGGCCGGAGATGCGCGGTGGCACGGCTTACTGCACCGTTGTTGTCAGCGATCGTCCCATCGGTTCACCTGTTATCAAAAACCCAACCCATTTGGTGGCAATGAATCGGCCATCTCTGGAAAAATTTGCGGATAGTGTCCAACCCGGCGGGATCATTTTTATCAATGGTTCGCTGATTACAGTCCGCAGCGGCCGGGATGATGTGCAAGAACTCATCGTACCCGTTATCGAGATTGCCAAAGAACTCGGAACAGTCAAGGCAGCCAATGTGGTTGCACTTTCATCCTTTGTAGCCAAAAGTCAGATCGTTCAAATTCCCACTTTAAAGGCCTCGGTTGAGGAAGAGTTCGCCACTCGAAAAAAACTGATTCCTTTGAATATAAAGGCGGTTGACATGGGCATACAGGCTGCTGATCGGGCAAATCCATAGAAATGATGTCGGCAACCGAAAAATCGTTTCTGCGCTTGTGGCCCGAACTGATCATTACCATCGATGGGCCGGCCGGATCCGGGAAAACTACCGTGAGTCGCATGTTGGCTGAGCGATTGGGTTACCATTTTGTGGATACCGGCGCCTTGTATCGATGCGTGGCATTGGAAGCGCAAAAAGCAGGCATCGATACCCAAAACGACAAACAAATGGGACGCTTATGCCTCGGCCTCGACATTCATTTTCGAGAGATTGAATCCCAGTGGCGGCTTTTTTGCAACGGGGTTGATATCAGCGACAAAATCCGTACGCCGGCTGTAAGCATGCTGGCTTCGGCCGTTTCTGCGATGCCATCGGTGCGTGCGCATTTGCTGGAAGTTCAGAGAAGTTTAGGGGCAAAGAAATCGGCAGTTTTTGAAGGCCGCGACATGGGAACGGTGGTCTTCCCGGATGCGGATGTCAAATTCTATTTGGATGCCGACATTGGCGTGCGCGTGCAAAGAAGATATGCCGAGCTGGATTCACGACATGCCCAAAGTAAGGCCGAAGTGGAAGCGGACATGCGACAGCGTGACTATGATGACAGTCACCGTAAATTGTCACCGCTCAAGCCGGCGGATGATGCTGTTATCATCGATACGACCCTTCTATCCACCGAAGACGTCGTGCAAACCATGCTCAATCATATTCTGAAAATATCTCATGCGCAAAAGTAGTAAAATTAATAAAATTAACTTGTAATGCGATATATCATCTGTTAATGGTTTCGGGTTGTACGGCAATACATTGCCGATTAAAACGGCTAAGGGGGTAACAGGTTTAATGGAAGATCTAACAGATAACGGTTCTAAAGAAGAAAACATGGACAATCAGGATTCACAAAGTGGGTCAGAGGAAGAACAATCAAACACTGCGTCGTCTGATTCAACAGCTGCGAATTCAGGTACAGAAGAAGACATGGAAAGCATGATGGATCTGTACGAAGAAAGTTTCAAGCGATTCGCAGAAGGGGAGGTTGTAACCGGGCGGATCATTTCGGTTGACAAGGATCACGTGCTGGTCGATATCGGTTACAAATCCGAAGGCCAAATCAATATTCATGAATTCCGAGATGAAAATGGTGTCATCCAGGCCAATATTGATGATCCTGTCGAAGTTATGGTGGAATGGTGGGACGACGAAAATGAAGTCGTCGTTCTCTCGAAGGAAAAAGCCACCAAGGTTAAGGTTTGGGAAGAAATTAAACAGGCACATGATGCTGAAAAAACAGTAGAAGGCACCATAACCAATCGTGTTAAAGGTGGTTTTTCGGTGGACATCGGTGTGCAGGCATTTCTGCCAGGGTCCCAAGCTGATTTAAGGCCCATTCGAAACCTCGATGACATGGTTGGAAAGACCTTTGAATTCAAAATACTCAAATACAATCGCAAACGCAGCAATATTGTTCTTTCGCGTCGCGTTATACTTGAAGAAGAGCGCGAAACCAAACGCTCGGCCACATTGGCCTCAATCGAAGAGGGCAAGGTTGTTGAAGGTATCGTTAAAAACATAACTGAATATGGTGTGTTTGTGGATCTCGGCGGCGTGGATGGGCTCCTGCACATCACCGATATATCCTGGGGCCGGGTAAAACACCCCTCAGAACTTTTTAGTATGGGTGACCAGATCTCGGTTAAGATATTGAACCTGGACCTTGAAAAAGAGCGGGTCTCTCTGGGAATGAAGCAGTTGACTGAAGATCCCTGGTTGGCCGCCAGAGAAAAATATGCGGTTGGGTCTCGCGTCACAGGCAAAATTGTAAGTCTCACGGATTACGGCGCCTTTGTAGAGCTGGAAGAAGGTATCGAAGGACTGATTCACGTTTCGGAAATGTCCTGGACCCGCAAGGTGCGGCATCCTTCCAAACTTGTTTCGGTGGGTGAACTTGTTGAGGCGGTTGTACTGGATATCAAACCGGAAAGCCGACGCATTTCATTGGGTATGAAGCAGGTGGTTCCCAATCCCTGGGATGTGATCAGCGAAAAATACCCGGTGGGAACAACCATCGAAGGTAAAATTAAAAATATCACCGATTTTGGTCTCTTCATCGGAATTGATGAAGGTATCGATGGGTTGGTCCATATTTCCGATATTTCCTGGACTAAACGCATTAAACATCCCTCTGAGATGTTTCAAAAAGGCGAGTTGATTCAGGCGATTGTACTTGAGATCGACAAAGATAACGAGCGCTTCAGCTTGGGGATTAAACAGCTCCAGGCTGATCCATGGGAAACGGTGGCAGAACGGTATAAAGTTGGCAAAGAAATTACCGGCACCATCACGAACGTAACCGATTTCGGTATTTTTGTGGAACTTGAAGAGGGCATTGAAGGACTTGTGCATGTTTCCGAAATCAGCAAAGAGAAAATTAAAACGCCGGTTGGTATGTTTAATATCAGCGATGTCATTACAGCACGCGTAATGAATATCAATAGCGAAGAGCGTCGCATCGGCCTTTCCATCAAACGCATGGAAATCGAAGATGAGCAGGAACTATTGTCCGAATATGTGAATAATATCGGACCGGCCACTTCTACATTTGGTGAAATATTGCGTGAAAATTTACAGGAAAAATTGAACGAAGACTGACCTCGGTTTCCGATGACAGGAGGGCGACTTCGTCGCCGGTGAAAATTCCCGCCTCCTGGCGGGAATTTTCGTTTATATAAGCATCAACATATCTGGGGATCGTATCCACAAGGCAAATTAATTATGTTTTCACGCAGACATCCATACCTGTTTACGTTCCTGATTTTTTCGGCGCTATTTACGCTGACGATCGTGAGTATTCTGATTGTGGTGGCCACAACAGTGAAGCAAGCCGGACTTTCAGATTTTATTAGTGAATCCGGCGACGGAAAAGTCGGGGTAGTAGAAATTGATGGCGTGATTGTGGACTCAAAAGAAACCTTGAGCCTGATCAAACGTTTTCGCGAAAATGACGATATTCGGGCTATCGTCATCAGAATCAACTCGCCCGGTGGGGTGATCGGGCCTTCTCAGGAAATTTACCGTGAAATTCGTAAAACTACCCAGATCAAAAAAGTTGTGGCCTCCATGGGATCCATTGCCGCTTCGGGTGGATATTACGTAGCCGCCGCTACCGACGGGATTGTGGCCAATCCCGGAACCATTACCGGCAGCATTGGTGTTATTATGGCATACACGAATTTCCGCAAGGTACTGGATAAAATCGGTATGATCCCGGTAGTCATCAAGAGCGGTCCTTATAAAGATTTGGGTTCGCCGACCAGAGAAATGTCCAAAAAAGAACGGGGCGTTTTACAAGCTTTTGTCGATCAAGCTCACCGGCAATTTGTGACTGCCGTCGCCGAAGCCCGAAAAATGGACATCGAGCATGTCAAATCCTTGGCTGACGGACGTATCTACACTGGAGAAGAAGCGGTCAAGCAGGGGCTGGTCGATCGACTTGGCAATATGGAAGATGCGATCCAATGGGCCGGTGAATTGGGTGGCATTAAAGGCCGCGTGGCTAGGGTCTACAAGAAAAAAGAAAAATTATCCATTTTAAAATATATGCTGGAATCATTTGCACAAGATTTGCTTGGCCGCGTACCCCGGCAAGATTTGTCGGGGGGGTATATCTATCGGCCAACGGAGCAGTAGAATTTAGGAGTCAGAATACAGAAGACAGAATTTAGGATAGTAAGCAGTAAGGAGTAGGCAGTAGGCACCATTATCATACCCAGAAATCGGGATCTGAATCGCTATCGGGATCTTTATCGAAAACTTGAGAAACGATACCGATTTCGATATCGAATCCAACCAACTCAATAAATCCAATGAACTTATTGAATGTCGAAGTAGGCTGACGGCCAAAGGCAAACTTCGAAATTTAATATTTTGCAATCATTATTCGATATTCATATGAAAGCTCATACCTGATTGCTGTTCGCAGCGCTTACAACAAGGTACTTACATCGCCATGTCCCTCCCGTAGAATTTCCGGATAATCTCCAATCAAAGATATCACGCTAGACGGTCTGCCGGGCGTCGGTCCCCCATCGATGACGATATCGGTATGGCCGTTAAGTCTGTCGTGAATCAGGGACGGATCCATCAGCACTTCTCCGTCAGGGAGCGTTGCGCTGGTGGAAAGAATCGGATTTCCCAGTTTCCGCGTAAGATCAAGGCAAATACGATGATCCGGGACCCGAATACCGGCTGTCTTGCGTTTGGTCAGCATCATTCGGGGAACCAATTTGGATCCCTCGAGAATAAATGTATATGGCCCCGGCAGTAGCCGTTTCATGGTACGATAGGCATAATTGCTTACCTTGGCGTAATGACTGATATTCTTTAAATCTGCACAAATAAAACTAAAGGGCTTGTTTTTCCGGCGCTGCTTTATTTGGTATATGCGCTCTATGGCCCGTTTCTGCATAATGTCACAGCCGATGCCATAATATGTATCAGTGGGGTAGCCAATAATCCCCCCGCGCTTTAAATGCGCCACCACACGATCGATAAGCCGTTCCTGGGGATTGATGGGATTGATTTTTAAGAGCATGGTGAACTTTTTACTTATATTTTTCGAATTGCTTGATGTGCATAAAAGTATACAAAACTTGCATATACTGCTTTGAGGAGTCAGAAATCAGGAGACAGAATTCAGAATAGCTTCAAGCAATGCGCAACTCGGAACACCAAATGATACAAAAAGTCGCGCATTCCCCATTAATCGGCTGTCTTATTCTAACTGTTGCTTTCGAAATTCTATCTCCTCCTTGTAACGCCATTATGTTGGTCTTAATTCAACTCTGAATGGATGATATCCAGTTTAGCATTGATGCCAACTTTTCTTCTTCTGTCTTCTGACTCCTGTCTTCTGGCGCCTGAATCCGGACCCGGATATCTACTATGCACCTCAGACACTGTCAAGTTGTGAAATAAAATCGTTGATTAAGACCGTACCTTTTGCTATTCGAATCCAAACCCAATTATACTAAATAGTGTATACGGCTATCGGTCGATATATAACAGATTGTGGCGGAGGTTCCAATGAAGGTGCCCGTGGATGAGTCCTTTTCTTTTGATGATGTACTGCTTTTACCCAACTACTCCGATGTGCTGCCCAAAGACGTAAATGTCAGTACCCGACTGACACGCAGCATATCCCTCAATATTCCCATCGTCAGTGCGGCCATGGATACCGTAACCGAGGCGCGGGCTTCCATCACCATGGCCCGCGAAGGTGGTATGGGGTTTATTCATCGCAATATGAGTATCCAAACCCAGGCTACGGAAGTGGACCGCGTCAAAAAATCGGAGAGCGGCATGATTGTCGATCCGGTCACCATCCGACCGGAACAGCCAGTTCATGAAGTCCTGCAGCTCATGAAAGACTACCGTATTTCCGGTGTTCCGGTCACAAAGGGAGATAAGCTCGTCGGTATCGTGACCAATCGGGATCTCCGTTTTGAAACCGATTTGGACAAAGCGGTTTCAGAGGTGATGACAAAAGACAGGCTCATCACGGTTTCGGAAGGCATCTCATTACAAGATTCCAAAAAATTATTGCATGAACATCGCATCGAAAAGCTCCTGGTGGTGGATGATTCAGGTTGTCTTACGGGTATGATAACCATAAAAGATATTGAAAAAATTAAAAAATATCCAAATGCCTGCAAGGATAGCATGGGTCGCTTACGGGTTGGCGCGGCGATAGGCGTGGGTGACGATATGTTGGAACGCACCGAAAAGTTGTTGCAAGCCGGTGCAGATATAATCTTGATTGATACCTCCCATGGTCATTCAGGCAACGTAATTCAGGCAGTTCAGACTCTCAAGCAGACATTTGATCACATAGAACTGATTGCCGGCAACGTCGCCACAGCAGAGGGTGCTGAGGATTTAATCAAGGCCGGGGTGGACGGCGTCAAGATCGGTATTGGACCGGGATCCATATGTACCACGCGCATTGTTGCCGGTGTGGGCGTACCCCAGGTAACAGCCATCATGAATTGCCAAGCCGTTTCCGCTAAGAAAGGTATTCCCTTGATCGCCGATGGCGGGATTAAGTTTTCAGGTGACATCACCAAGGCTATCGGGTCCGGAGCCCATTCCGTCATGATTGGTGGATTGTTCGCAGGCACCGACGAAAGTCCGGGCGAGTCCGTCTTTTTTCAAGGGCGGAGCTACAAAGTCTACCGCGGTATGGGTTCATTGGAAGCCATGAAAAAGGGCAGCAAAGATCGATACTATCAAGGCGAAGCCGAAGAAGACGACAAACTGGTGCCGGAAGGTATTGTGGGACGCGTACCGTATCGCGGCAAGTTGGCTGCCAATATACACCAGCTGGTCGGGGGCCTCAAAGCCGGTATGGGCTACATTGGATGCCGAAGTATTACCGACCTTCAGGAAAAGGCACGGTTTATGAAAATCAGTGCTGCCGGCATGCGTGAAAGCCACGTACACGATGTTATCATTACCAAGGAAGCACCGAATTACCGGCTGGATTAGGTATTTAGGAGACAGAAGACAGGAGTCAGAAATAACGTAGTAAGCAGTATGGAGTATGCAGTAGACAGTTGCATTAGGCTAAATGGTTTATGTATAATAGAGATTACAAAGGATATAAGGATCTTAATGTATATCAGGTTGCCTATCAACTTGCATTAGACATACATAAAATCACGAAAGAATTTCCGGCTGAAGAAAAATATAGCCTCGTGGATCAGATACGTCGATCTTCACGGAGTGTACCAGCCAACATCGCTGAAGCTTGGAAAAGGCGGCGCTATAAAAAAGCTTTCATCAGTAAAATAATAGATTGTGCCGGTGAAGCAAGTGAAACAGAGGTGTGGTTAGATTTTGCTAAAGATTATGATTACATAACCGATGAATGTCACGATAAATTGATTAACAAATGTGATGAAGTTAGTCGCATGTTATATGGAATGATTGATCAAGCTGATAAGTTTTGCTCAGAATTGTAGCTTTTGTATTTAAGTTACTTGAATCCAGGTAAAGCCCATGACTCTGACCTGGCCCAGAGGAGCAGGTATGCTGGAAAGTCATCAATTTCAGAAATTGGCGAATGAAAATTATTATGCTCGATGTGTTAGCCGTTTTTACATCAATCGCAATAAAAGTCCGTAAATGTTCAGGCAATAGGCAATATTTCTCAGCTGCGTACTCCCTACTGCGTACTCCCTGCTGCTTACTGCTTACTTACGTATCGTTGTTTATAAATAATGAAATTACAACAAGCTAGACTGAATTAAAAATGACCGAAACCACCCCCGACTTCGTACATCTGCATGTTCACACGCAATATAGCCTATTGGATGGTGCCATCCGTGTCGATGCGCTCTTCAAGCGATCCGCCGAACTCGGCATGGACACAGTGGCCATTACCGATCACGGCACCATGTTCGGTTGCATCGAATTTTATCAAAAGGCCACGGCCGCGGCGATTAAACCGGTTATCGGGTGTGAGTGTTATGTCGCTCCGCGTACGTTGAGAGATAAAACCCCGTTGGATCACAAAGGAATTTCCCATCTAATTCTGTTGGCCGAAAACAACCAGGGCTATCAAAATCTCTGCAAGCTCGTATCGACTGCTCGCTTGGAAGGCTTTTACCATAAACCCCGCATCGATAAGGAGCTGCTGCGGCAAAACTGCGAGGGTTTGATTGGTTTGTCTGCCTGCCTGCAAGGTGAAATTCCGAAATTGATCATTGCTGGAAAACTGGCGCAAGCCGATGATGCGGCCAGACAATATTGCCAGATGTTGGGCGAAGGCAATTTCTATCTCGAAGTTCAAAACAATGGTATCGATAAGCAAGAATTGGTCAATGAGGCCTTATATGACATGAGTCAGCGCCTCTCCATTCCTTTGGTGGCCTCAAACGATTGCCATTACCTGGACAAGAATGACGTCAAGGCCCATGACGTCCTGCTGTGCATTCAGACCGGCAAGACCGTCAAGATGTCCAACCGACTCAAATTTGGCACCAATCAGCTGTATTACAAATCCAAACAGGAAATGGCCGCCTATTTCAAGGATCACCCTGATGCCCTGGCCAACACAGTGCAAATTGCCGACCGCTGCCAGGTGGACTTTGATTTCAACACCTACCATTTTCCCAAATTTGAAACGCCCCAAAACATCGCTGAAGCAGAACTGTTTGAACAAAAAACCCGGGATGGCTTCCAATCCATCATCAAACGCCTTGTTGAAAAAAAACCGGATACAGATGTATTGGTGTATGAAAAGCGTCTTGATCATGAAATAAATCTGATCAAGGAAATGGGATTTCCGGGCTATTTCTTAATCGTTGCAGATTTCATTCAGTATGCCAAATCCAATGGCATCCCCGTCGGGCCGGGTAGGGGCTCGGCAGCCGGTAGCCTGGTGGCTTATTCCTTGGGTATAACCGGACTCGATCCGATTCAATACGGACTCATCTTTGAAAGATTTTTAAATCCAGCGCGAAAAAGCATGCCGGACATCGACGTTGATTTTTGCATTAATGGTCGCGAACAGGTTTTTAAATATGTGGTCGAAAAATACGGGGGCGGAGAGCGCGTTGCCCAAATCATCACCTTCGGAAAACTTAAAACCCGGGCTGTTATTCGGGATGTCGGCCGCGCTTTGGATATCCCCCTGCAGGAGGTTGATCGCATCGCCAAAATGGTGCCGGACGTCTTGAATATCAGCCTGGATGATGCCCTGCAGCAGGAACCAAAACTGCGCCAACTGGCCAATCAAAAACCGGATGTTGCCGAGTTGATCCAGGTAAGCCGTGTGTTGGAAGGTTTGCCCAGGCATGCCTCAACACATGCCGCCGGCGTGGTCATTTCCGACAGACCCCTGGTGGAGTATCTGCCGCTATTTCAGGGTAAAAAGGATGAAGTCGTTACCCAATTCGACATGAAAATCGTCGAAAAAATTGGCCTGGTCAAGTTTGATTTTCTCGGTCTTCGCAACCTGACGGTCATCGCCAACACCCTCGGAATGATTGCCCGTCAGGGCAAAACGCCTCCTGATATTGACAACCTGAATATGGATGACCCCGCCACCTATGCCTTGCTTTGTTCCGGAGACACCACCGGTGTATTTCAGCTGGAAAGCTCGGGAATGAAAGATTTGCTGATTCGTCTACGCCCGGAAACATTCGATGATGTCATCGCTCTTGTGGCGCTCTACAGACCGGGGCCATTGGATAGCGGCATGGTCACCGATTTTGTCCAACGAAAGCATGGACGCAAAGAGGTTCGATACCTGGTTCCTGAACTAGAACCCATCCTCAAGGAGACTTACGGTGTCATCGTTTACCAAGAACAGGTTATGAAAATCGCCGGGGTTCTGGCTAATTATAAAATGTCTGAAGCCGATGATCTCAGAAAGGCCATGGGGAAAAAGATACCTGAGATCATGGCCAAACATCACAAACGATTTGTGGATGGGGCCGTCGAAAACGGAATTCCAGCCGACAAGGCCGGTGAAATTTTTGGTCTCATTTCCAAGTTTGGCGGTTATGGTTTCAACAAGTCTCATAGCGCCGCCTATGCCTTGATTGCCTATCAAACCGCCTTTTTAAAAGCCCATTTTCCGGTAGAGTTCATGGCCGCTCTGCTGACCAGTGAAATGAATTCATCCGACGGCGTGGTTAAATATATATCCGAGTGTAAAGGGCACCACATACCGGTTTTGCCACCGGACATCAACGAGAGTGGCAAGGAATTCGTAGTGTCTGGAGACAGCATTCGCTTCGGCCTGGCCGCCGTAAAAAATGTCGGCGAAGGTGCCATCGAATCTGTCCTCGCGTTTCGTGATGAACAGCCCTTTGACTCCATTTTCGATTTCTGCGAACGGGTTGACTTGCGGCGCGTCAACCGGCGTGTTCTTGAAAGCCTCATCAAAAGTGGTGCTTTTGACTCTTTGGGTTTAAAGCGATCACAACTCATGGGGGGGCTGGACGAAATCCTCGAATATGGTCAGCGTGTACAGCGGGAAAAAGCCGATCCGCAAATGGGTTTGTTTGGGGTAGCAGCCGATGCACCCAGTATCAACTTGCCGGCACTGCCTGCAATCGAGGAATGGGATGAAAAACAACTTTTGGCATTTGAAAAAGAGGCATTGGGCTTTTATATCACCGGCCACCCGCTCAATCGTCACAATTCGGTCATCGACAAGTTTGCCACGGCCGATACCTTGACACTAAAAGAACTGGACGACAACACAGGCGTGCGCCTGGCCGGCATCATTCGCAATATCAAAACCATCACCACCAAAAGAGGAGATTTGATGGCTTTTGTGACTGTGGAGGATTTGAACGGAACTTTTGAGATGACGGTTTTTTCATCCCTCTACAACGAAATCCACCATTTACTAATAGCGGATAATGCTGTTTTAGTTGATGGCCAAGTTCAGAAAGAGGAAAACACGGTTAAATTACTGGCAAACCACATTGTCCCCATCCAAAAAGCAGAAGAAATCTGGACGGTCAGCATCCACATCAATCTGGAAACGGACAACACCGGCCGCGATCAATTGGAATCGCTGCACCAGGTAGTCAAAAATCATCCCGGCGTATGTGAAGCTTTTCTGCATATTAAAGCGCCAGAGATGGCTGAGGCAATCATTGCACTTCCGGCACGTTTTCAATTGCATCCCAGCAAGGAATTACGTAAAGAAATCAATGCCTGCATGGGTTACCATGCCTATGAGAGTGTTTGCAGCAAAGCGGGGTCCATACAACACCAGCAAGCCAAGAGGACCTATTATGGCAAATAATGCCCATAAAGCTTCCGCTGACGATTTAGCAGTCTTTCCCGTTCTGCTGGCCGGCGGATCCGGCACCCGTCTATGGCCGGTATCTCGGACGAAAACTCCCAAGCAATTGGTAGAACTCAGCGGTGAAACATCCTTGCTTCAGGAATCGATTCAGCGACTCACCCCTTTGTTGAATTTAGATAACGTACGGGTGGTTTGTGGAGAAGGGCACCACAATGAATCGGCCGAACATATGGCCGCTCTCGGTATTTCAACCCAAAAAAAGATCATCGGCGAACCCATCGGTCGGAATACAGCCCCGGCCATCATTCTGGCTGTCTTAACAATTCTGAATCAGGAAAAACTGGACGATGCTGTTTTCATTATTTTGCCTGCGGACCATGTAATCCGGAATGTCCCCCAATTTCATCGGCAACTATCTGCTGCCATTCGCCTATCCGAAAGCGGCCAACTGGTCACCTTTGGTATTCAGCCTGAGTATCCCGAAACAGGATATGGCTACATCGAGGCTCAAACGTCGCTTGCGGCAGGCGGTTTTTCCATTCGAAGGTTCGTGGAAAAACCGGATATCAAAACAGCGCAAACATACATCAATGCGGGCAACTTTTATTGGAATAGCGGCATGTTTGCTTTTAGCGGCCGGGTGATTCTGGAAGAATTTAAAGCGCTTCAACCTGCTATGCTTAGGCAGATGATCGCCATCGTACAGCAGGGCGATCCCATTTCTTTAGAAGCCTATGAACGCCTTGAAAATATTTCCTTTGATGTTGCCATCATGGAGAAGACAACACGGGCGGTTGTGCTACCTTCCGATTTTGGTTGGAGTGATATTGGGACTTGGAAATCTTTACATGACTATCTGCCCAAAGACACAGTGGGGAACGTCGTTTTCGGGGATGTTGTCGCCCATGATACGCGAAACAGTCTGCTGATTGCCAAAGACGTCTGTTGGCCGTTAATGATCTGTCGGACGTCGCCATCGTCGAGACCTCGGATGCGGTTTTTGTATCTGCATTGGATACCAGCCGAAACGTAAAAGACATCGTATCCATATTAAAACAGCGCAATCGCCGTGAACACCAGGTGCATCTACTTGAACGGCATGAATGGGGTACAATCGAATATCTTGAGCAGGCAGTCGATACCATCATTGCAAAACTGTCGATCAAGCCCATGTTATCTGCCGATCTGCCATTGCCACCAAGCGGTCGCTGTCACATCTGCCTCTTATCCGGCTCTGGAAAAGTTTGTATTGACCGTACTTTCCATTTGTTACAGGATGGTGAGTCGTCGTCGCTAAACCTTAGCGGTCCGATTTCGTTGGAAAATAAAAGCTCACAAAATTTGGATGCAATCGTCATACTTCAAAAGGAGATCTGATTTCACATGAAAGTGCCTTTACTTGATCTAAAAATTCAGTACCAAGCGATCAAAGATGAGATTCTAGCCGCTACCGAAACCGTGTATGAATCCCAGTATTTTATACTGGGTCCAACTGTAACAGATTTGGAGCAAGCCATAGCCGAATATTGTCACACAGATTACGCAGTGGGTGTATCGTCCGGCTCGGATGCGCTCATTATCGCTTTGATGGCAGCCGGCATCGCTACCGATGATATCATTTTGACAACGCCGTATACGTTTTTTGCCACTGCCGGTGCCATTTCACGCTTGGGGGCCAAACCGGCCTTTGTTGATATTGATCCACTCACGTTTAACATGGATCCGAATTTGTTGGATGCGGCAATGGAAAAACTATCCCGTGCAGAACAGGAGCGGGTTAAGGCGATTATACCTGTGCATTTATACGGCCAAAGTGCGGATATGGATCCGATCATGCAATTTGCCCAAAAGCATGGCTTGATTGTTGTGGAGGACGCAGCCCAAGCCATCGGTACAGAGTACCAGGACCGTCGCGTGGGTTCCATAGGGGATTTTGGCTGTTTTTCTTTTTTCCCATCCAAAAACCTGGGCGCCTTTGGCGACGGTGGTATTGTCACAACCAACTCAGAACCATACGATGCCGCCCTGCGGATTTTAAGGGGTCATGGTGCCAAGCCTAAGTATTATCACAAAATTATTGGTGGCAATTTTCGATTGGATGCATTGCAGGCTGCGATCGTATCCGTGAAATTGCGACATCTAGATGACTGGACAAATGGCCGACAGGCAAATGCTCAAAAATATCGGTTGCTCTTTGAACAAAAAGGATTGACGGATCGCATCACCCTGCCGATCGAAAGACCAGGACGTCACATTTATAACCAGTTTGTGATTATGGTTCCCGAACGCAGAGACGAGCTGCGTGCATTTTTGTCCCAGGCCGGGATCGGAACCGAAGTATATTATCCGGTACCCTTGCATTTACAGGACTGCTTCGATTATCTTGGCTATCAATCCGGAGAATTCAAACATGCGGAGAAAGCAGCGTTATGTTCGCTGGCTATACCCATTTACCCCGAACTTTCTGACGATCAACTGGATTATGTGGTCGACCAGATCCGAATATTTTATCAGTAGAATTTTGAACAAAATACTTTGCTGTTATTGTTAAGCCTAATCTGCTATAATAGTAATAAAATTGCAAAATGGTATCCTATATCCCCGCAGACGATCTCGTAGTTTAAGGCGGGGCTTTTCAATCTCTGGAGGCGAATAATGAACCGTTGCTGGATAATGTTTGCAGGCCTCATTTTGACGCTCATGTTTATATGGGCTTGTGCATCTGACGAAGAAAAAAAACTGGCTCACTTTGAAAAAGGGAGCGCTTATTTCGAAGAAGGTGAATATAAAAGTGCCGAACTTGAATTTAAAAATGCGATCCAAATCGATCCCGAATATGTGGATGCCCATGCCAAACTGGGAGAAACTTATCTGAAACTCGGCAACTCCCAGGGAGCCTTTAGATCCTATTCCCGGGTTGTGCAGCTGGATGATACCGATATTGATGCACAACTCAAAATGGCCACCTTTCACATGCTTGGCAAGCAAACCGATCAGGCCCGGAAACTCGTTGAAAAAATTCTTGGCAAGGAACCCGACCATATCGATGCGCTTTTTCTGAAGGCCGGTCTGTTTGATATCGATAAAAAGCTGGATGAAGCCGAAGCAATATTCCGACGAATCATTCAATTGGACGCCAAGCAAACACGCGCCTATATGGGGCTTTCGCGGATTCTGGCTCGCAAGGGTCAACTTGCGGATTCGGAAAAATATCTTATCGAAGCGGCACGTATCGATCCGCAGGATGTAAAACCAAGCCTCGTTCTTTTCAACTTCTACAAGAGCAAGCAAGATTTTAAAAAAGCAGAAACCGTTTTAAATCAAGCCATCCGTTTGAATCCGGACAATGTCGATCTGTTGATTCAAGAAGGCAATTATTTTGCCCAACGCAAGATGATGCCAGAAGCTGAAGCTTCTTACGCGGCGGCCATTGATAAGGATCCGGATAATATTCGATCCTACCTCGTTGCCGCAGGATTCTATGAGTTTTCCGGAGATCATCAAAAGGCATTGGAATTATACAACCAGGCGCTTGAAAAACAACCCGATGATATTCGCATCAAAAACACCATTGCCGGATTTCATCTCAAACAAAAAGAAATGGACAAGGCCGATGCCATCATCGCTGAAATCTTGACCGAGCGCCCCAATTACTTTCCAACACGCTTGCTAAAAGGCGAGCTCCTGGCACAAACCAGACAATTTGAAGCGGCAATCGATACGTTGAACCAGCTGGTTAAGGAAGAGCCCCGCGCCGCTCGCGCGCATTACCTCTTGGGGATCGCCTATCTCGGCAGGGGGGACAGCAACATGGCCAAATCGTCCCTCGGCAAAGCTGTAGAAGCCAATCCGCGCTTTCTCAAAGCCAAGCTGCTCATGGCCGAAATTTATTTACGCCAGCGCGATATGAAGCTTGCTGAAAAAGAAAGCTCCGAAATTCTTGAATTAAGCCCCAATAATTATCAGGCAATTCTCATTCTTGGTAATGCCAAAATGCTACAGAAGGATATCGATGGTGCTACGGAAAACTTCAAAAAATTGATCACATTAGATTCTGAAAATCCCACCGGTTATTTTCGTCTAGGTTTACTGCAACGTCTAACCAAACAGTATGATGCCGCACTGGGCAATTTTAACAAGGCTCTCAAAATCAATCCAAAACTGATGGATGTTTTTACCAATGTTATTTTGCTGCATTCCCAGAAAAAAGAATACGCAACCGCCTTAAAACAATGTGACCGGCAATTACAGATTGTCGGGGACGTACCGGCTGTAAAGGCCGTGATATATAATCTCAAAGGAGGGCTCTATTTAGCTCAGAATGAAACGGACTCAGCTGAGCAGGCCTTTCAAAAAGCTCTGGAGGCCAATCCGGAATACTTGAGATCGTATTATGCCTTGGCGCGCATGTACTTGTCCGGCAATGACCCCGACAAAGCCATCGCGCAATATCAATCCATCCTGGAAAAAAATCCCCGTCAAACCAGCGCAAACATGATGCTGGGTACGATTTACGATCTTAAAAAACGCTTTGATATGTCTGAAAAACATTATCGAGCCGCGCTCGATATCAATCCGGATTTTGCCCCGGCCGCAAATAATCTGGCCTATCTATTGGCGGCCCAAGATAAAAACATCGATGAGGCCTTGGTTTTTGCGCAAAAAGCCAAAGAGCAACTTCCGGACGAGCCCAGTGTCATGGATACCCTCGGTTGGATCTATTATAAAAAAGGCCTTTATGACAGCGCCATCAGTGAATTTAAGGACAGCCTGGAGAAGCTGGCCGACAATGCAACGGTAAACTACCACCTTGGGATGGCTTACTACAAGAAAGGCGATAAGGCCAAGGCAAAGCTGCAGCTCGAAAAAGCCCTCAGCTTGGACCAAAACTTTGATGGTGCCCAGGAGGCGCGGGAGACCCTATCCCAGCTATAAACATGCATGAAGTATTTTCCCCTAAAAACATTGATATTGTGCATTTTGTTGCCACCGGTGCTGTTCGTCGCCTCGATCCAGATTATCGAGCAGCATCTCCAGAGTCGTTATACCAATGAGATAGAAGAAATTTATATTGGTGACACCACGGCACTACTTAACGGCAGTATCAGCATCAACGAATCCATCAGCCACAACATTGACCGATACCTGCGGTCAAAAAAACTATTGGGATTGGGTGTCAAAGCAGTTGTAACCGTGCGGACGCGTGCAAATTCTATTGTTTATCCATCTGCTTTTGATCAGTCCGATACTTTGGCATCCCAACATACATCCTTGCAGGTGGCCAAAGAGAATTATGCGGCCCTCAATCAAGGCTTTGTGGTGTCCGTCCAAGTGTCGGTGGCTCTGCTTCAGGTTGTTTCATTTGTTATACTATCTTTCTATTTAATTCTATCGATTCTGATTTTTTTGTTTTCCTATCAAAAAAGCTCGCGCAAAGCTGAAAATGACTATCAGCAAATCCAGGTAGAAATTGATCGCTTACAAGATGTTGAAACGCAGCACAAAGTGACCTTGCTTGAATTAAATAAACAAAAGCAGCAGCTTTCGGCTGAACTCCATCAGGTTCAAAATGCAGTTGATACTGAAAAAGAGAAAGCCAGCCAAACCGAAGATGAAATGATCGATGAAATTGAGAGGCTTGAGGCCAGCATCGAGGAAAATGTTCGACTACACCTTGAACAGGCAGAAGAAATAGAAACGCTCAAAGCAAAATTATCAAATTATGAAAAGGAAACCAGCAAAGATAAAAAGCAAAAAAGAAAGGCCACCGAAGCTTATCATAAACGATTCCGTACCTTGTACAAATCTCTGGTCGTGAATGATCGTGCGGTTTCCGGGTTTGCTGCTTTAACCGCTGATCTTCAGTTAAAGGCCGAAGAAATCATGCTGCAACTGCATGATGATCCCAAATTGGTCCCCATCAAACGTAAAGTTTTTGGCAAAAAAAACCGAGAAACTGTTTTTGAAGTTTTGTTTGCATATAAGGGGCGCCTGTATTATCGCACAACTGATAATCAAAAAATCGAGGTTGTAGCCATTGGTACCAAACATACCCAAACAAAAGACTTAAAATTCTTGGATCAACTATAAATGTATCTGTCATTTTATCAACTTGAGCGAAAACCATTTCAAATCAGCACTGATCCCAAATTCCTGTGGCTGGGTGAAAAACACAGGGAAGCTTTGGCGGTTTTTCGATACGGCCTGATGGACAATAAAGGCTTTCTGTTGCTTACCGGCGATGTCGGAACCGGCAAGACCACCCTGATACACGCTCTGGTCAACACATTGGGCGAAAATATCATCGCCACAACACTGCTCGATCCCGGAATTGATAAAATTGATTTTTTTACATTTCTGGGTAACTCCTTTCAACTCGACACGGCTTTCACCACGAAAGGCGACTTCATCCAACGATTTACGGCATTTTTAAATCAAGCCTATGACAGGCATAAAAAAGTGCTCTTGATCATCGATGAATCCCAACGGCTTAGTCAGGAATTGTTAGAAGAAATCCGTCTGCTTTCCAATATCGAAAAACAATCCAGTAAGCTGATTAATATTTTCTTTGTGGGTCAGATCGAATTTAATAGTATCATCCTTGAGCCCAAAAACAGCGCGCTGCGTCAACGTATCTCGGTGAATTATGACTTGCAGCCCTTATCTGCCAAAGAAACCGGACAATATGTTCACCACCGCCTCAAAATCGCCGGAGCTAGCAAACCAATATTTAATGCGGCTGCTATCCGCGAAATCTTCAGGTTTTCAAATGGCTACCCGAGGCTCATCAATGTTATCTGTGACCGTGCCCTGGTTACAGGTTTTACCCAGGAACGCAAGAAAATCGGACCGGCAATTTTAAAAGAGTGTGCCCGTGAACTCAAACTACAAAATCAAAAGAGCCGTTTCAAAAAGAAAAAATCAGCACCCAAACAAGATGATGATACTCAGGCAGTTGTTGCGCCGACCAAGGGAGCATTTGTTGAGAAACTACTTTATGTCATTCTAGCTGTCTTAATCCTCGCTTGGATTGCCATAGCCATTTATTATTACACGCCATTGGGAAAATCCGTATCCAGACCATCGACAGTCCCTCAAGTCGAATCAACGCTACCCAATCCGGAACCCCATGAAGATAGCGAACGCCCCCCCCCTTCAGCAGCATCATCTGAAACCGTTATCGCCGGCGCACCCGAATCCACACCTTCTAAACCCGGCATCGATTCGGATAAATTTCAAATTCCAGATAAACACGTTGTCATTCGAATTGATTTTGATGCCAATAGCGAAATTAGCCAGGAAGGTATCGAAACGCTTGACAATCTGAGTGCCGTGCTCCTTAACCATCCGGAACTCCAAATTACCATCAAAGGCTATTCAGAAAGTCAAGGTAGCTACCGTTACAACAAAAAAATGTCAGAATTCACGGCCAATATTGTAAAGGGGTATCTGGTTGGCAAGCGGATTGCGGCCCAACGCGTCGAAGCGGTGGGCATGTGGCTCATTAATTCGGATGATGATACGCTTAACTCAGTTCCCACCCAAAATAGGCAATGGGTTGAAATCCAGTTCAAAGACCTTTAGCGCCCCGGAATAGGGGGCTTGATCGACCTGTTTCGGGCCACGTGCCTGAAAGCTAAAAATCGGGATCACTCTCGAAAAATAAAAACCGATACCGATAGCGATCCCGATCTAAGTAAACCCGAGAACCCGATGAACCCAAATTATCCTGCAATCCTTGAAATTATTAGAATATAACATGACATATATATTGGCGATGCCAAGATGCCGTCGGCCGTCGTTATTGAAGCATCCTGTACCCAGATTGGCGTGATTCATCCGTGCACAGAAATGGATGCCATCTGCAATGCCAACCATTTCGCAGCCTACCCTGGATTTAACGGTTATAAAGGCCACAACCTGGCCAAAGACCAACTCAAGTATCGGGGCTCGTTTAGGAAAACGCCGACACCGTGGCAAAATGGCAGAAAGTTGTCCGCGAAGAGACCGATAAGCGAACCTTTTCCTGGCAGCGCTACGAAACCAACAGATAGTAATGCCCGCGGTAGTTTGAAGGAATATCTTGGTGGGGTGATCCTCGAGTACCGTCACCAAATAAATTCGCTCAACTTGCTAAATTGTTAAAATATTGATATTATAATGATTAAAATTATAAGACACCATTGCATGATTTTTGCTGGTAGCCAGTATGGATTAAAAACCGCATTCCCCGAACCGGCAACCAGGTTTCTTAATGGGACCGCCTCGTTTGGCTTTGTAGGCGTTGGCCGGAAAAAAAATTATTGAGAGAAAATGACTAGTAAAAAGCAGACTGATGGCGGCAGAAGACGATCCGGCGTCGATAGGCGGCGTTTTTCATATGATGCCCATATCCCGGAACACCGTTCAGGACTCGATAAAAGAAATGTTGCCGACAGGCGCGTCACAACAGACCGTCGCATCAGCCCTGAACGGCGCATATTAAGAAAATCATGGAACTATCGAGGACTAGAAAGAAGGATTAAAGCCAGGAGAACAGGCAGCGACAGACGCACCTCGACCGAGCAGAAAACAATATGATGCGTAACCACCGCAAGCAGGGTCATTACTGACCCTGCTTTTTGTATTCCGGTACTCAGGGAAATACCTGTTGCCAAACCCATTGGTTTTTGAGATTTATATGCTTCGGGCTGATTTTATTCTTGGATAGCTTCTGGTGAAGGTATTAAGATTTTAACTTATTGATTTGAAATAAAAAAAGTGGCGGAAGTGCATGGGAATCGAACCCACCCGGGACGGTTTTAGCGCCCCACACCGGATTTGAAGTCCGGGAGCCTCACCAGTAAGCTGCGCACTT
>Ga0180435_10001322_pt1 | contig 25960 bp, 28 predicted proteins | sample SS_ome_3_FD_132467 | JGI IMG/M metagenome (GOLD analysis project Ga0180435, IMG submission 132467) | Hypersaline lake sediment archaeal communities from the Salton Sea, California, USA - SS_3_S_1 metaG | ecosystem: Environmental > Aquatic > Non-marine Saline and Alkaline > Hypersaline >... | reverse complement strand
TCTCTCCAGTTCGGCGTAAAGACCTATGTCGACGAAATGGATGACCAGGTGAACAAAAACTATGCTGCCTGGCCAACCCGCCTTTATTTGATTGATAAAAACGGAATCGTAACTTATGCTGGCGGATTGGGTCCCTTCGGATTCAAGCCCGCTGATTTAAAACAAGCCATTCAGACACATCTGCAAGAGGATAAATAGATCATGAGTGATTTTGTCATGAACAAAGACCAGGAACCGTTAGAGCGCCGCAGCGATGAACTACGAAAAGCCCTTATTCACCGAGAAGTTGAACAGCTTGCCGAGCTCACAGGAACCAAACTGCGAACCGAGGATGGAGAGAGTATTTTTGAGTTTCTCTATTGGGGCAAACCTGTTCAATTATCGAGCAGAGATTATCTTGCCAGAGACCCGGAATCCCAACATCCTCTTCCTCCCATTCACCAGGCGATGATCCTGTACTACTTCCACTCATCCAAGGGATCTCCCGCAACAGGGAACTGGGTCTCGTTTTCGGAATTAGAGGATGGACAATTCTATAATTCGGCTTTTCAGGGATATACAGCCAACAAACTGACTCAATATTTCCAATCGGATTATGAAAAATTTGAGGCCCGGAATATTGACCAGTGTGGCGAAAGAGTCGATTTTGGGGATGGCGCCTTCCGATATCAGATCCTCCCGCAGCTCGCAATCCTGACCGTATATTGGAAGGGCGATGATGAATTTCCTCCCTCTTACAAGATCCTCTTTGAGGATATCGCGGATTACCACTTACCCACCGACGGCTGCGCCATCCTGGGCAGCATGCTGGTTGGAAAGTTGATGGGATAATATTGATCAGCAGTATCAATAAATAAAGCAAGGAGAAAGACATGAAATTAGCAATCAGTGGAAAAGGGGGTGTTGGAAAAACCACCCTGGCAGCCTTACTCGCTCAATATTATGCGGACCAGGGTAGAGATGTCCTGGCCGTAGATGGGGACCCATCGCCCTGCCTGGCTGGCGCATTAGGTTTACCAGCGGACTTGCAGGAAAAATTAAGTCCAATTGCAGAAATGGACCAGCTGATCGAAGAACGCACAGGTGCAAAACCAGGAACAGTAGGAGGATTCTTTACACTTAATCCTCGAGTTGATGATATCCCAGAACGCTTCAGCATAACCCATCGTGGTGTTCGTTTATTGGAAATGGGGAGTGTTGATCTGGGGGGATCAGGATGTATCTGTCCTGAAAGCGCCATGTTAAAAACCCTATTCACTCATTTGATGTTCCGAGATGATGACATCTTGGTCATTGATATGTATGCAGGTGTAGAACACCTGGGTCGAGCTACTGTTGATTTTGTTGATGCCATGATAGTAGTAGTAGAGCCCACCAAGCGCAGCCTGGGCACCGCGGCGCAGATCAAAGGACTGGCCAAGGATATCGGTCTTAACCGCCTTTGGCTGGTGGGCAACAAGGTCCGCACAGATGAAGAAAAGGCCTTCCTTGAAGAGAATTCTCCGGGCATTCCCCTGCTGGGCACGCTGCCTATGGACCTGGGTGTGCTGGATGCGGATCGCCTTGGAAAACCCGTTTATGATCATGTACCTGCTTTATTCAAGGCAGCTGAAGAGATTGCGAACACATTATTGGAGCCTTATCCCGAGGAATATTTAGAGGAGTAGACGAAAAATGACCACAACTATTGCCCTGGCCGGAAAAGGCGGTACAGGAAAAACTACCGTATCTGCCATGATCATAAAATATTTGATCAATAAAGGGAAAAAACCCATCCTGGCCATTGACGCTGATCCCAGCGCTAATCTGAACATGGTGTTAGGAGTGGATCTGGACTGCACCGTTGGCGGTATCCGGGAGGACATGCTAAAACAAGTCCAGGGCGCCCAGAATGTGACAGGCGCCGCCCGGGGCAGCGTTGGCGGAGGAATGTCTAAACATGATTATCTGGATTATGAGATCCACAGCTCTTTGATCGAGAGTGATGATTTTGACCTGATCGCTATGGGCCGATCTGAAGGCCCCGGCTGCTACTGCGCTGTGAATCATAACCTGCGCGATATCCTCGATAAATTAAGCCACAACTACCCTTACGTGGTGATGGATAACGAAGCTGGAATGGAACATCTCAGTCGCAGGACCACCCAGGATGTGGACCACTTATTCATCATCAGCGGACCCACTCAGCGCGGCCTATCTGCTGCCGATAATATCATTGAATTAAAAGATGAACTCGAGATAAATGTGAAAAAATCTTACTTCATTCTCAATCGTGTACCCGGGGAGGTCCCCTCACCAATTCAGGAGCGGATCGATCAATTCGCCGTCCCCTTCCTCGGCCCAGTCCCCATGGATCAGAATGTGATGGAATATGATTTCAGCGGGAAACCGCTGATCGAGCTAGAAAACGACTCTCCAGTTTACCTCGCAGTAGCTGCTATGATGGAAAAAACATTGGGGTTGTGATCACAAAGAGGATGCAAAAGGGACGAAATCCTTCCAAGGGACTTCGTCCCTTTTTTCATTTACAGTACAGGATCGCGGTTTCCGCCAGAATCTCAGCCAGGGTGTAGACAGATTCCAGATCAACCCATTCCTCAGCGGAGTGTAAACCTTCTCCGATCGGGCCAATTAGCACGGATTCTATGCCAGCTTCTGCCAACAGCGCGGCATCTGTCCAATAGGCCGCTCCGGTGATCCGGGCAAATTCTCCTTGTTGTTTTTCGTACGCATCTTTCAAAGCTTTCATGATCCCGGAATCCGAATCGGTATCCAGGGGTGCCCTTTCAGCGATCAAGCTCAGCTTCGCAACAAACTCCGGGTCCTCATCGTTGAGTTTGTTTATGATATCTTGAATTTCCTTGGCAACCCGGGGTTCGGTTTCTCCACTTACCGTTCTGCGTTCGATGCTGACCGTACATCGGGGAGGATAAGTACACATATCGGATCCTCCTTTGATCAACGATGTGTGAATAGATGGAGGCCCGGTCAGCGGATGGCCTGTCCTCTGAATCAACTTATTCCCGAGCTTTTCCAGTTCAACCAGGAAGCGCCCCATCAGCAGAATAGCATCTTTTCCATCCTGGAATCTACTGCCATGGGCAGCCACACCCTCCACCTCAACCTCATACCAGATCCAGCCTCGGTGGGCGGATACAACCTGGAGATCGGTCGGTTCAGTAACGATCGCAGCATCTGCCGTAATGGTCTTGACCAATTCCATAGTTCCCAGGCTCTGATTCTCTTCATCCGCAACAGCGGTCAGGAACAAATCCCCTGGCAGAGATACACTGCCATCTACCAGAGCCTTGATTGATCCCAACATTGCGGCCAAACTTCCTTTCATGTCCTGGCTGCCGCGCCCGTACAAACGTCCATCCTTGATCTTCCCAGAGAAGGGATCCTTCATCTCATCCACGCCCACGGTGTCCATATGGCCATTTAGGATCAGGGACCGTCCTTCACCAGTTCCGGGCAGCCTCCCCACAACGTTCACTCTACCCGGAGCGAGATCATAGGTAATCACTTCTAAACCCAAATCTTTCATCATTTCGGCTAATAATGCTCCTATATTCACTTCCCCCTGGGCATCATCCACCATTGACGGGTTTCTTGAATCTATCTTTACCAACTGGATCAATGCTTCCTTAATGTATTCCCTATCAATTTTCATCCATTGCTCCCTGTATATCATAGCTCAATGGGAATTACAAACAAACAGCCCCCAAAAAGGGGGCTTGATCTTCTTCTGGCGCTGCTTTAGCAGATCTACATACCTATGCAAGCGCTGGTATGAAATCCAACTGCAGTGCCCGGTTCTGTTCTATTTCTTCTTGGTTGTCTTCACCCGGTCTTTGATCAATCCCCAATAAATCATTGCTCCGGACAAACCTACCAATAACGAGCCCAATGAACCTGGGGAAAGAAATCTGACCATCAAGCCAATAAAAACCAGAAAAACACTGTAAACGATACTTTGAAGCTGCCAGCTCTTGTCCGACTGATTGATAATATGCAGTGTAAACCAGCCCGCAGTGACGCCAAACAAAACCAGTCCCAAAACCTGAACAATCAATCCAACGATCTCAATGATTTGGTAAAAATAATCCATTAGATATTCTCCTCTAGATAAAAAATTACTGCTAATCAGCCGCTTCCACTGTAACTTCAGGGAAAAACTGGTGGATTGTACCCTGTACCCAACCGTTCAATGTCGCAGTTGATAATGGGCAGCCAGTACAGGCGCCGCCCAACCTCACCTTAACAACATCATCTTCGTAGGAAACCAGTTCAGCTGATCCACCATGATACTGTTCAATGTAGGCGCTGATACTCTTAATCAGGTTTTGCATTTGTTCTGTTCGTAAATTCTTTTCAACTTCTTTCATCGGACTATCCCTCCAGGTTAACTGCCATTCAAACCCCGATGGAGCAGAGCTAAAACTTGTTCATGTGTGCCCCGCAACCTCTGGGCGATCACGTCTGCCAGGCGATTCAATATTAGTATACCCGTTTCAGGAAAATCCTGACATAGGTTCTTCAGTTCCTCTCCTTCCAGGCGAATGAATAATCCATCCTCTGTACAAATTGCTGACGAAGTGTAGGCATGAGAACCCAGAGCCGATGACCAACCAAACACATCCCCCTGATCCAATTCAGAGACTTTTAATTCTGGCCCATCCTCGGGCTTAAAACGGATTGAGACCCTGCCATCCAACACAAAATAAAGATATTCCGCCCGATCACCCTGATTAAAGATTCTCTGATCCGCATCGAATTTAATATCCTCAATGATCGGCTTTAAAACCTCAACTTGTTCCTGCGTAAAATCCTCAATTAATGCAAAACGAGCTAACACCTCACTATCCATAAAAAGCACTCCACAAGCCGGAAATAATCCCGATATACCCCCTGAAAATGGGATTTGTACCAATATTTACTCTAATATACTCAATTCCAGTCACGTTAATTAGTGGAAAAACTCATAAGAATAGGGGGAAGTTTCACACTCAGGTAATTAAAAAGGGATCTGGTTCCTTAGAAGAAACCAGATCCTTATCCTTAATTCTAAATAATCAGCTTAACTTTCCATCATCATTCTCGCAGCCCGACGGCCAATCTCAACCGCGAAATTCGTCCCTCTGTCCCAGGGATAAACCTGACTCATGCTGGCAAAATATAACCCCTGGATGGGTGTCTTAATGGAGGGTATATTCTTGGAATGATTCAGTTCTGGGACTGGCTGACCATATTTTGTGCGGTACAACCAGGATTTCTTGACCCAACCAGGATCGAAATCGGGATTGATCCTTTTTAGCGATGGCAGGAACTCTTCCAGTATCTGTTCTTTACTCATCTCAAAATAGGGGTGGTCTGGGTCCCGATAATCACCACAATAAATAATGTGGTCTCCTCCAAAATATTCCGGGGAAAGATAATTCGTATGCTCAACCACAGCCAGGAAGGGATATCCCTGATCTTTGGGGATGTTATACCAATAATAACCCTGTGTTGAAAGCTGTTTAGAAAGCGATAGCGTCAATACAACCGCTCCCATGCTCTTGAGATCCATCAAACCTGATTGATAGTTATCTGGCAAAGCAGGCACCATTCTCGACAGCAATCCGGGAGATGTGGTTACCAAAACGCGGTCGTATTTTTCCGATCCGGAGTCTGTGCAGATCTCCAACTCATCAGAGATTTCTTTCACCAGACATTCGAGACGGATCTCAACACCGAGCTCTTCCAGAACGCCAACCAGGTCATCCGAAAAAGCTTGAAAGCCTCCCACATAAGTGCCCAGGTGAGAAGTGCGAGCATGCATCCTGGCCCACATCCAGGCCATATTGACATCTTTATAGTGGGACCCAAATTTTCCTTTCAACATCGGTTCCCACATTCTTTCATAGACCTTGGAGCCGGCCCATTTCCGCATCCAGGCGTCCACAGTTGTCTTTTCCATCACCTGCCAATTCTTTGTCAATCTCAGGTAAAGGCCAACCAAGCCAAAGCGGATTTTATTGATACCCCAACCCAATCCCGGGTACATCAATGCCTGGGGAATTGAATCAAAGGGATACCATTTCCCCTTATGCATCATCACGGTATAGGGTCTCGGAAAACGAACTTTTTCAGAGAAACCCAGTTCCTCAATCAAACCCAGCATATGCTCATCAGAAGCAAACCAGTGGTGGTAGTAACCTTCAACCGACCAGTCCCAGTTGGGCTCTTTAAAACCAACCGCTAATCCGCCCGGGCGATCCAACGCTTCATAGATAACGACATCATGACCAGCACGCGCTAAATCGTAGGCTGCCGATAGTCCAGCATATCCTGCGCCAACAACTGCAGTTTTCATTAAGCTTTCCTTTGAAATTGAAGATTAACCAAACTGGCGAGCCAACCGTCCAGCCAGAACCTGGAGTTTCATCCAATCCTGGCGAATGATATAGAGCATAGCCAGGGTCCTCAGCCAACGCACTTCACATTTTGGATTTGCCGCCAATTGTTCAAAGACCTCTACTGCTTCATCATCTGTCCGTCTGGACCTGGAGTATTCTGTTGCCAGCTGCAGCAGATAAGATGCCCGCTGTTCCTTCAATCTGGCAGAGACTTCTGCTTTTTCGCGTTCAGCTTTCACTATATCACCAACACGTTTTACCGCGTTATTCAATTGATATACAGTAAAAGGCTTGACCAGGTATTCCCTCGCCCCAACATTCATTGCCGATCGAAAGGATTGGTTATCATCTTCTGCCGAAATGATCACACAGGCCATGGTAGGGAAGATCTTGTACATTTCCTGAAAAGCTTCGAAGCCATTCATCTCAGGCATATTGATATCCAACAAGGCAATATCCGGTTGGTGTTTCTTCGCCAATTCGACTGCCTCTCGTCCGTTATGGGCAATGGCAACAATATCTACCATCGGGTTATCAGCCAGCATAAGCCGGGTATTCCGGCGAGTTTCCAGGACATCGTCAGCGATCAGAACACGGTAGGGCGATCTTTTATTTGACTGACTCATAAATTGTTCTCCTTCGAAAAGACACTTCTAGGACTGAGAATGTCATGCAATTATTATAATGCTAAATCAATCCTCTTCTTCGCTTGCTGCCTTCTGTTCAACCACCTCGCCCCCCTGCCAGCGGATCCCTTCTCTGAGCATATAATACGCACCCAATAAGGTTATCGGGAACCATAAAGCCGCATGCAGTACCAAAGTATACCCGGCTGCCACACCTTGATCCACGCCATAAGCCGAGAGCACAGCGATACCCGGGGCATCGAAGGTTCCAACATAGCCCGGCGCAGAGGGAATGGTTGTAGCCAGGTTAACAATACCGTTCATTAACATCAAAGCAAAGAAACTAACTTCAAAATCAAAAGCCTGCATCACGAACCAGTATTTTCCGGTTTCCAGGAGCCAGATCACTACTGAAGTCAGCAAGACCATCACCGCATCCCGGGGTGAGCGGAGAGATTCCAGGCCGTGAAGGAACTTAAAGATGATCTCCTGAACTTTTTCCCGGAAACGTTCGGGCAGGAAAATCTCAATCAGCCTGGCAGCCACTTTTTCCGCCTGGGCCGGGAACATCGCCGCCAGCATAAAAATCGACAAAGCCCCAATGAATGCGGCCGAACCCCACAACGCAAGCGTTTGGATATTGCCGACGAAGCCTGAAGAGCCAGTCAGAGTAGCCAATTCTGGCAGGTTCAGGAAAACAAAACCCAGCATAACCACACCGTCAAATATTCGCTCCACAATCACTGTCGCCAGGGAAGCGGATATTGGGATCTCTTCCTTCCGTTTCAAAACCACGGCCCGCAAGACTTCTCCTGCCCGAGCGGGATAGATGTTATTTCCCATATAACCAATGGCGACTATGGGGAACATCGTTTTCGTGGGAACAGGTTTAAGGGGACGGAGCAGGTAATGCCAACGCCACGATCTTACCCAGACGCCGATGAAATATACCGCAACTCCGGGTAAAAGCCACCAGTAGCGAGCTGATTTTAAAGGCTCCCATACCTCGTTGATCCCCAGTCCGCGCAGTGCGAAATAGAGGAAGACGGCGCTCAGAGCCAGTCCCACCCAGAATTGCCAGCGTTTCATAGCTATCATTCTAACATGAACGAAGCCTTGATTTTCTGTCCTCTCAAAGCTGTAAAACCTATCTTTTCGCGTCCAACTGGAGGAAAACTACTACCCTGGGATGTCGATTATAATTGGGCCATGAAGTGGAAAATTGGATTGATCGTGGGCATTGTTGTTTTACTGGCATTGGTGCTGCTTGGATGGCAGCTCTCCCCCCGGATTGAGGCTATTGAACCATCAGAAGATAATCTGCACGGCCGGCAGCCTTTTGTGATCAGCTTCAGCAGGCCGATGTATGATAACAACGTGGATAGCTGGTTCGATATGGACCCAAACCAACCCGGGGAATACAGTTTGAACGAAGAGGGTACTCAACTCACGTTCACGCCCAGCAGATCCTGGCCAGCCGGTGAGACCCTCACCCTCTACTTGAAAGGGAACGCTCGCTCACGAATCAGACTGCCATTGCTGGGAAAATTCGAAGCAGAACTCACTATCAGTCCTATTCTAATGACCTACCTGTGGCCTGCAGACGGAACCAGCAATCTTTACCTGATCAATCCAGTTAGTGGGGAAAGCCAAGCCCTGACAGAAGAGGCAAGCGGTGTCCTGGATTACTCAACTTCCGCTGATGGCGAACAGATCTATTACAGTTCAGGCACTAATAGTGGCGCCAGCAACATCAAGAATATTAACCTTTTAACCGGCACATCTGGACTGATAACCTCATGTGATGATGGGCTGTGCACCTCCCCCAGGATATCTCCTGATGGACAGCTGCTGGCCTACGAATATATACCCAGAGATTCCGGATCCCTCCCCACTATTCAAGTGTTGGACATTGAAGTGATGACCCTGATCGATCTCGGAGAAGGAAATCAATATCTTGAAAAACCTCTCTGGTCAGCTTCGGGCTGGCTTGCCTATTATAATCAGACAGAAAAAGGGTACCAGTTCTGGAATCCGATCACAGGGGAGGTAAAATTTCTACCCAACGAAACCGGAGGTGATGGAAGCTGGTCACCCGATGGACGGTATTTCGTCTGCTCAGAGATTCTGTTCCTGAGTGACACACTGGCACCCCGCCATTTACAGCTTTATGACCTGCGGGAAAATACCCTCCTTGACCTATCCCGAGGAAGATACCCGGAAGACCTCAATCCCAGCTTCGCTCCCTCTGGCCTGATATTAGCGTACAGTCACAAATCCCTTGATCCCGCTCTTTGGACACCTGGACGGGAGCTGTGGGTGCTAAACATAAATACCGGGGACAATATTCAACTTTCAGACGTCATAGATTATCAACACACTTCATTTGCCTGGCACCCGGACGGGAATACGCTGGCGTATGTCCGCTACAACCAGGCAGCTCTTTCTGATCCACCCGAGATCTGGATGATCAATATAAACAGCGGGGAGCCCTTGCGGCTAATCATTAACGGCTTCCAGCCAGGATGGGTTCCATAAAAATGGACAGTAATGAATTAACCCAGAAGATCAAAGAACAAGCCTTCGCGCTGGGATTTCCACTGGTGGGAGTCACAACAGCAGACCCTCCGAAACACTTTGATTTCTTCCTGGGCTGGCTGGATTCAGGGTATAACGCCTCCATGAGGTGGATGGGGACTGAACGCTCCCGTGAACGACGCTCGGATCCTTGCAGGATCCTGCCAGATTGCCAATCCATCCTGGTTCTCGGCTGCCCGTATCCAGCTCCAAAAGGGAACGTCAAGGGAGGCAATATCGCTTCCTATGCCTTGAATCAGGATTATCACAAAGTGATCGAGGACCGTCTCCAGATATTGATGGAGACTATCGAAGAATTAGTAGGAGAGGCTGTACCCAACCGCTGGTATGTTGATACAGGTCCTGTTCTTGAAAGGGAATTTGCCATGCGGGCGGGTCTGGGTTGGATTGGAAAGAACACTTCCTTGATCAACCGGGAACATGGGTCCTACTTCTTTCTCTCAGAGATCCTGCTCGGGCTGACGTTGGTCAGCGATGCGCCAATCACTGAAAACTTTTGTGGAGAATGCACACGCTGTCTGGATAACTGTCCGACTGGCGCACTCAGCGAACCCTATACTCTTGACGCCAATCGCTGTATCTCTTACCTGACTATCGAACACGGGGCTGAGATTCCCCGGAATTTGCGTTCCAGGATGGGCGACTGGATCTTCGGCTGTGATATCTGCCAAATCGTCTGCCCCTGGAATAAACCGGGCAAGCAATCCCTTTCCATCCTGGATGCTCTCGTCCCGCGAGAAGAGCTGCTGGAGATAAACCTGATTGATGAGCTTGGCCTGGACCAGGCAGAATTCAGCACCAAATTCAAGGGCAGCCCGATCAAGCGAGCCAAAAGGCGGGGTTATCTTCGCAATATAGCCATTGCCCTGGGCAACCGCGGAGAAGTAGATGCCATTCAAGCGCTCGAGAAAGCCCTGGAAGATGAAGAACCGCTGGTAGTGGAAGCTGCCAGCTGGGCACTGAAAAATATCAAGGAAGAATAATTGGAACGACCTGAGGAGATTGAAATGAGCAACCTCTTTGAAAAACACCTGGACAACTATGCAGACCTGATCATGAAGGTCGGTATTAATTACAAGGAAGGCACCCGGATCCGAATAGGCGCACTACCCGGAAGATCAGCCCGATTCTACACACCCCTGGAAGCCGCTCCACTGGTACAGAAACTTGTCAAGAAAGCCTACCAGATGGGAGCCCCTCTGGTTGAGGTCTTTTGGGGCGATCCCGAACTGGATCTGATCCGCTATCAATACGCCCCCAAGGATTCCTTTCAGGAAATACCTTCCTGGTCTGTGGACGAGATCGTCAAGGCAGCTGACAGAAAAGATGCTCGCATCTATATTGGCGGCTCGAACCCTTATCTGTTCAAGGAAATTGACAGCGATCTGCTCTCCGAGATGCAAAAGACCCGCTCTGATGCTTTCCGGGAAGCCAATGAATACCTGGTTCGGAATCCAACCCCCTGGATCATTCTTCTCTATCCAACAACTGCCTGGTCACAGGCTGTTTTCCCGGATCTCTCATCGGAAGAGGCTGTCGAGAAGATGTCAGAATATCTGATCAAGTTCTACAGGCTGGATAAAGAAGATCCTGTTAAATACTGGGAGAAACATTTCGCTTCACTGATCGGCCGCGCTGATAGCCTTACTGAGAACAGCTACCAATATATCCATTTGAAAAGCCCTGGAACAGATCTGAAGATCCAGCTCCCGGAAGGGCACCGTTGGAAAACGGCTGTATTGAAGGACAAAGCAGGCCGAGAGAATGCCGTCAATATGCCATCAGAAGAGGTATTCACCCTCCCAGATCGGATGGGAGTTGATGGTTATGTCTCATCCACAAAACCCTTCACGATGGGTGATGGTTTCGTCGACGGCCTATATCTCGAATTCGAGAAAGGTGCGGTCACCAAAGTAAAAGCTGAGGTCGGAGAACTGTTCGTAAAGAAGACTCTTGAAATTGATGAGGGATCGTGCCGTTTAGGGGAATTGGCCCTGGTACCAAACAGTTCGCCAATTTCACAGGCAGGGGTAATCTTCCACAACACCTTGCTGGACGAGAATGCATCCATTCACATCGCTCTTGGAAGAGGAATACGGGATTGTTTACAGGACGGCCCCGACATGACCACGGATGAGTTTGTTGAAGCTGGCGGGAATCACAGTGCTGTTCATTATGATTTCATGATCGGATCGGCGGAAATCGATGTTGACGGCTATGACCAGAATGGCGAGGCTCATCCTATCATGAGAAAAGGCGAGTGGGTTTCATAAACAAGAGAATAGTAGTCTTCCAGATAAAATTCTTGCCAGAGGCCTGACTTGAATCCATCTCTGATTATAAAGAAGCTGACTCCAAAATCATATTCCTTTTCTTCAGGCTCGAATATCCCCAGGCAAGCACAAATATTCCCGTGGCTACCAGCACAATTGCCGGGCCGGATGCCACATTGATATAATAGGACAAATACAGCCCGATCACACCGGATACGGATGCAATGATAGCTGCCAAAATCATCATGATTGGCAGCCGTTTAGTAAGCAGGTACGCCGCCGCTGCCGGCGTGATCAGCATAGCAACCATCAGCGCCACACCCACTGCCTGGAATGAAACAGCAACGGTAAGGGCAATCAGGATCAGCTGTAAATATTCAAAAACTCGAGTTGGAATGCGTAAAGTCGCTGCCAGAGTGGGATCGAAAGTCAAGACCAGGAACTCCTTATAGAAAGCGATCACCACAAACAGGATCACAACGGTGAAGATCGCAATAGTCAGCAGCTGATTCCCCGACACCCCCAGCACATCTCCAAACAAGAAGTGGGTCAAGTCCACTGTATAACTCTTAACCGTAGAAATGATCGCGATGCCCAGAGCAAACATCCCGGCAAAGATGATCCCTATTGCTGTGTCTTGCTTAATTCTGGCGCCTTTGCTGACTGCTCCAATTATCAAAGACACCACCACTGCTGTTCCGGTCCCCCACCAGAAGAGTGGTTCTCTAGCGCCATCGGTGAGCAAGTAACCCACAGCCACTCCCGGCAGGATCGAATGGGCCAAGGCATCGCCAAAAAAGGCCAATCCCCGGACAACAACATAGACGCCTATCACGGCGCAGACAATGCCTGTCAGGACCGCTGCAGTTAGTCCTCTCACCATAAAGGAGTAATTCAGGGGCGCCAGGATCAGATCAATGATATTCATGGTGGCCTCCCTCACAGCAGTCGTCTCCTACTGCCAGCGTGTCGAATTCGCCTTCCACAAAATGAAGGTGTCCCTGATAAGCCTTGATGAGCAGATCCTTGGTAAAAACCTCTTCGGGAACTCCGAAACCTAATAATTCTTTATTCAAAAGCATGACACGATCAAACTGTTCAGCTGCCAGGCGCAAGTCATGCATGGATATCATCACGGTCACATTTTGATCTCTCAATGTGGCCATGATCTCCAGTATTTTCTCCTGAGCCGGTACGTCAAGGCCGTTAAAAGGTTCATCCAGCAGCATCAATTCTGCTTCCTGGGCCAGGGCTCTGGCCATGAACATGCGCTGCTGCTGTCCGCCGGAGAGTTCGCTGATCTGCCGGTTGGCGTAGGCAGAGAGGTTCACAATATCAAGCGAGCTCCGGACCACATCCCAATCGTCTTTCTGCGGCCATAAAAATGGCCCCATTTTATTTATCCTCCCCATCATGACCACATCAGCCACAGTAGCAGGAAAGGACCAATCCACAGTGCTGCGCTGCGGCACATATGCGATACAAGTGTGCCCACCAGGTTCATGACCAGATACCTGCACGATCCCTTGAGCAGGATCAAGAATACCGGCGATCACTTTGAAGAGGGTGGTTTTTCCAGCTCCATTGGGTCCAACCACGGCAACAGCAGCTCCCTGTGTCAGATCAAAATTGATCCCGTCAAGAACCAATCCGGTCTCGTAATGAACCGTGACATCCTCCATAGATAAGAGTGGTGCATCTTCTTTATGAGGTGCATAACGGCGCGAGAAGGATTGATTTCGAAAGGTATTGATCAAATTTTTCATGGTTGTTGCCTATCGCAGCGCCTCAACAATAGAGCTCACGTTGAAACGCATAAAAGCGAGATAAGTGCCTGCCGGTTCTCCATCGGAAAGTGATCCGAAATAAAGGGGGACCAGCTCCACATCAGTTTCATCCGCCACTCTCTGGGCCAGGTTGGGATCAAAATCCACACCAATAAAAATAGCTCCGGCCTGATGTTCCCGAATTGTGTCAATTAGTTCTGCCAATTCCATGCCTGAAGTCTCCGCTTCAGTGGTCAGGGCAGGGATAACAGCCCCGATCTGAACCAGGCCGTACTCATCTGCGAAATAACCCAGAGAAGAATGATCTGTCACCAGCTCCCGCTGATCAGCAGGAATCAGATCGACCTGGTCTCTAATCCAGCCGTCAAGTTCCATGAGCTGTTCCTGGTACTTCTGAAGGTTTTCCTGGTAATACTCATTATGCACCGGATCTGCCTCAGCGAGGGCGTTGGCGATATTTTCAGCCCATACCTGTACATTATTGGGGTCGAACCAGACATGAGGATCAAGCCCCATGGCCCCTTCCATATGGTCCTCACCATCATGGTCGTCATGGTCCTCACCATCATGGTCGTCATGGTCCTCACCATCATGGTCATCATGATCTTCTCCATCGTGATCGTCATGGTCCTCGCCATCATGCTCGTCATGGTCCTCGTCATCGTGATGATGCTCACCTACCAGCGCATCTATGCCTTCCGAGACCGCAATCACTTCGGCGGAGGTATCCGTTCCTTCCAGGAGCTCATCCAGGAACTCTTCTAATCCAAACCCGTTTACCAGGATCAAATCAGCTTCTGAGACTGCTACCATATCCATTGGGGATGGTTGATATGAATGGGGGTTCTGCCCGGGAGTCAACAACTCAATAATATCTACTTTATCTCCCGCAATATTATCAACCACATCACCAATGAACGTGGTGGTAACTACTACTTGAAGATTACCTTGCTGTGCTGCTTGATCATTACCAGGTGATATCCCACAGGCTGCAAGCAGCAAAACCACTCCAATAACCGTGCCTGCCTGCAGGGGTTTTTTCCAAAATCCTTTCATTATTAATTCTCCTTCTATTATTGTTCTGCACACGCGCTACAGGTTCCAAATAGCTGCAGCCAGTGCTCATCGACTTGATATCCGGTTTCTTTCTCTATCCTATTGATGTAATCATCTATCTCTTCATTACCTTCAATGACCTGCATCTTTCCGCAAGTTCTGCACAGGAGAAGATGTTTGTGGCCATCGACAGCTGGCCCAATTCCATGACATCCACCTGGTCGATGAATTTGCTGGATCAATCCCAGGTTGTCGAGCATCTCCAGTGTACGGTAGACGCTGGCAATTCCTGGAGGAGAATCCAGATCCAAAGACATATGGTAAATGTCCTGGGGCGTGAGTGGAACCGTGCTTGTGGCGACAATTTTCATCACCTGCAAGCGCGGCTGAGTGACCCTATACCCTTGCTGCAGCAGGGTTTTCTTCCAATTTGACAGGGTCTGTTCAGTTTCGAGAAGTGCCATCTCCACATCCTTATTGATAATGGTTATCATTATCAATAAGGATTATAGCATATTAAACAAAAAAAGGATATGGCTTCCATCATGGAAACCATATCCTGATCGGTCAAATCAAGTTAGTTTTATGGCGCAGGGGTCAGGGTTGAAATTGAGCCTGGAGTATTTTGGGGGGCTTCATCAGCGCCCTCTTCTGTGGGTTCAGGAGTAACCAAATTCACCCGCACCAGCAGGATCTGGCCAGGATAAATCGAGTTTGGATCCTCCAGCTCGTTATATTCCAGGATGTCATCGACGGTGCTTCTCAGCTGGAATGCGATCGACCCGACTGAATCTCCAGGCCGAACCATATATTCCACACGGAAACCGGGCAGCACGTCAAACGGAATGGGTGTGGGAGTTGGCACGGTCGCCCCAGGTGCAGGAACCAATACCTCATCCCCTACAAACAGGACCGGATTGGACATATCAAGGTCCAAACGATCTTCTCCTGCGTTATAGACCAACAGAGTGAAGATATCCATACCAAAGCGTTCGGCAATGGAAGAGAATGTGTCGTTTTCCTCAGCTATATAGATCACTGCACCAGAGCGCGTAGCCGTTGGACTGGGTGCCGGAGTGTCAGTTGGCGGCGACTCTGTCGGTGTCAATGTGATCGTTGCAGTAGGAGGAATCGGGGTGGGTGTAAAAGTGATTGTAGGAGTGGGTGTCTTGGAAGCGAAGATTCCACCGACATCCAGCTTTGCCCCGGTCATCCAGGTGATCAAAAAAGCTGATCCAAGGATGATTAACAGCGCTGCTCCCACAAAAAGGGCAATCGTCTGCCATGATTGGTTTTGTTTCTTCCGATAAGAGTCTATGATCTCTTTGGTTGATTCTTGTTTACTCATAGGATTTTTCCTTCTTGCATTGAGCACTCATTGTACCACTAGAGATTTGCTCTGCTGTGCATTCAAATTAATTCTACCTTAATTTCTATTGGGTTGATACGGGGCAATTTCAGCGATGAATCGAGAGAGAATCCCAAACCGCGAAGTTATTTGACGAGTCATTATTTGCAATCACAACCAGGAAAATCTGTACGACCTCACCCTTATAATCATCCAGGTCAATTTCAAATGATTTCATCTGGTTATCACAGACCTCACCCCAATCCCAAAGAGTGACCATAGTTGAAGGATCTCCACCTACCATCAAGTTTATCCGGAATGTCACAGCTCCGTCTCCGCAGACTCCGTTAGCATTGGTTGACAAGCCAACCCGGCCAAATAATAGATCTCCGCCATTAACTTTATAGTTAGGGTAGCGCCCGATGATATATTTTCCCGCACCACGTGGAGGATATGCTGCCAGTAAGACACCTGAAATTCTACCCCCTTCCAGGAATTGCTGATCCAGGAGAGCTACGTACGCATCCTCAGGATCTCCCGGATGATCAAAATTTAGAATATCCCCACCCAAATCAGCATAATCGACGGGAACCTTTCCACTGCCCCAGGCAGCCTCATTAGCCTGGACATTGAAATCAAGCATCATTCCAGCCCCCTCCACAACGTTGATCTTCACCCAGAAGGCTTTTGAGTACTCCCCAACACCAAAACCCTCACCTTTAACATTGCGAAGTTTCCAGAAACCCTGATAGGTACCTGTTTCGTCAGGAGCTACCAGGTCAACGGAAATATCCATGGTTTCACCAGGCTGGATGGTTTCAGAAGTCAAATCCTGGGAGGTAGGACCGCCTAAAATATCACCGCTTTCAAAATAAAGCAGGTATCCGATACCCCAAGGGCAGGAACCGGCATTTTGCAGACGCCAGGTTTTTGTAAATCTCTCCCCTGGCGCGATATCCATTTCATCCGGTATTGTCACATCCTTGATGAATTTTACCTGGTCACATATTTCAGGTGTCGGTTCTCCCGCACCTTCCGGCGTGTATGTTGGAATCACGAATGTTGAAGTGGGCACAGCCGCTGGAGTGCCGTCTGGCGCTGGTGTTTCTACTGCTTGTGTATTCTGTGAGAGGTCGATCCCGGCAGCAGTCAATTGGACAGAAACTGTCATTGCTGCCTCTGTATATAAAGCGCCCGGTTTGCCTTCCAGGCCAGAAGTCTCATCCGGTAGGTTGCAGGAGCTCAGGAATATCGCCAGGATGATAAATATTGAAATTATGCTGCGTTTCTTGTACCTGTCCATGAGTGATTTTAATTGTACCCGCAAATTATCCCCCACTACAGCCCCCTCTCAGGTCATTCAAGGATTCTGGGGTCAGATTGGATCAAATCCAAGGAATGCTTCAAGTATGCGTCGACCGGGTAGTCATCTACCTTATCGATATCAACCCATGCATAATCTTGGGCTTCCTCATTCAACCGCACTTCTCCACTTTCCACCCGGCACACAAAATCAAAAAAAATAAAATGCCTTTTCTCCCAGAAACTATCATCAAAAACAAACTCCTGGAAACAAAGGTATTTTGCACCAATCATTTTCAGGCCTGTTTCTTCCCGGATCTCTCGTCTCAAGGCGTCTTCCAGGAATTCCCCCATTTCGACATGCCCACCTGGTATGGTGTAATTTCCCCTCCATTTATGGGTTTTAACAATCAAGAGCTGATCCTTGTCATTGAAGATCAACGCCCCAACAGTAGGTTCAGGATATTGTTTTTGTGAGTTCATCGTAGACCCAAATTCTCCCAATACTATTTCTCTAGCAGCCTTCCCTGCATGGACCAGGGGCCTGTCCAGGTAATGGAAACCGGCAGATTTTTCCCCAGCAGATCCTGATCGCTTTCAACAAATACCAGCTTATTTGTTGGGGTTCTGCCCCTCCAGCGTCCTTTATTGAGCCCTTCAAAAAGGACATTCACCATTTGATCCTGGCAAGCCTTGTTAATTTCACCAGATATACCTTCCTGCAGTTCCTCAATTAATCGGAACCGGCGCCACTTCTCTTCATCTGAAACATCGTCTTCCATTTTTCGGGCGGCTACGGTTCCAGGGCGGACTGAATAACGAGCCAGGTGCACAACATCCAACCTCAACTCTTTCAAAATGTCATATGAACTCTGAAAATACTCCTCAGTTTCTCCCGGGAAACCCACGATGACATCCGTGGCAATGCTGACGCCGGGGATTCGCTTACGAATATCATTTACAAGCTGGCGATATTGATTGACACTGTATTCTCTTTTCATAGCTTTTAACACTTCGTCATGCCCAGCCTGGTGGGGCACCTCAATATGCGGCATGAGTTTAGGTAGTTCAGCCACCACATCCATCAGGTCCTTGCTGAACCAATTCGGATGGGAGGTTAAGAAGCGGATCCTCTCCAACCCTTCCACATCATGGATCAACCGCAGCAGATCTGCCAGGGAGGTCTTCTCCGGGAGGTCCAATCCATAACGATCCACGATCTGACCCAGCAAAGTGATTTCCTTGACCCCCTGAGAGGCCAGGGAGCGCACTTCATTCACCACATCCTCCACAGGGCGACTGCGCTCCACCCCGCGCCGGTAAGGGATGATGCAGTATGTACAGGCGTGAGAACACCCCAGGACTATCGGCACAAAAGCAGAAACCAACTGTCCCTGATCTGCCGCAGGTAGAGCAAGTTCTCCATCCATATAAGCAAAACGCCGTGAAGTAGTATCCTGCTCCCATACCTTGCTGTCGTCCTGTGTCAGGTACGCCATTAGTGGCCCAGGGTCCGATGGCGCTGAAAACACATCTACATGAGGGAATTGTTTTTCTAAATCCCTGGTATCTTTAACACCAACCAGGCAGCCCATCACGTTGATGACCACATTCGAACGGAGTTTTTTCAGGTTTTTTAACGAGCTGATCCTGCCTACTGCGCTGTCTTCAGCGCTCTGGCGAACCACGCAAGTGTTGAGCACAACCACATCCGCATCTTCCGCGCGATTTGTTGGCTGGTAATCCAGGCTTTCTAATGCAGATGCCACCCGGCGAGAATCCGCCACATTCATCTGGCACCCTGATGTCCATATGTGATATTTCATGGCAGTCATTATATCGGTTGAATATTATGCGTCAAGTTGGGAATAATTTAACAAGAACACCCCCATCCAAGGCAGCACCTCATCAAGGGGCGGATCTTATCTTAAAATACTGCTGATATCAATAATATCAATCAAACGCTAAATCAGCGTCCTGGACCAGAATTCGTTCCAATGCCATTGTGTGACTGCAGCGCTCTCTGGTCTGGAAAAATTCGCAATCACACTGCCATTTACCTTCCTGAAAAGTGACTTGGTGGGCGTTATTCTGTCCTTGAAAAGTCACCGATAGGGAATTGATCTTAATGCGTTCCGGCTCAGCGGCATATTGCTTTGATTTTTGAATTTTTCCGATCATTCCAGAGTCCATAATAATCCTCCACTAATCTTGAAACAAAAAGCACGCTGCCTGAGCAAGCGTGCATTGAGTACTATCCTTCAGTTATTCTTTTTGATCCTGATACTTCCATAATGGGCCACCTTTGGTTCCAAAACAGTATACGCCGTTTTAAAAATAAAGTCAACATTCAGCTGCTTCCAGCGCTGAATCCCACCCACTTTTTCGATATTTCCAGTCCTTAAGCAGCCAGCTCTGTTGTGCGAGCTTCGCCCCGCGTTACCAGGGTCATAGCGATCAAGCCCAGAACAAAAAATGCCGGGCCTGTAAGGAAGATCGTTTTGAAATTGCTACCAAACAAATCAATCACCGTTCCCATCATCAATGGAGCAATTGCTGAACCGACCTGAGAGGCCAGATAATACAACCCGGTATAGGTTCCCAGCAAGCGTTCATCCTCAGAGGTATCTATCACCATTGGTAGAGTATTGACATTGATCAACGCCCAACCGATCCCGCTGATCGCCAGGACTATCCCGACCTGGACCGTGCTGGTCAGGAAATACCCCAGCGCCATCACGCTTCCAAACAGAATAATGCCCGCCATGATTGTCTTGCGGCGGCCGAATTTCTCTCCAATAAATCCTGCTGGGATGGTAAATAGAATAAATGTCACTCCAGCCAACCCGAACAGTGTTGGCGCGAAACCCTCGCTGACGCCCAGTTCATTGACCGCATAAGAAGTGAAGAAAGTGCCGATTCCATCGTAGGCAATGAACAATAGGAAAATCGTTCCCAGCAGCGCGAATAAGGATTTTCTATATTTTTTAGGCACAACAGAAACACCCTTCAATGCGCCTACTGCTTGCTCTTCTTCACTTTGGGTGTGTTCTTCTGGATGGGGCAGATCTTCAACATCTGGTTCCTTGGTCGTAGCGAACAGCAGCACCACAGCAAGGATCAAGATTCCAGCGCCTCCGATAAAGGGATATAACGGCTTGATATCAAATAAGAGAGCCAGGCCAAAAGTCCCGATAATGAAGCCTATCCCGCCCATGAAATTGATCACTCCGTTGGCTTTACTGCGCAGGGGAGAGGGGATTAAATCTGGCATCAAAGAAATCACTGGCGTGCGCAAGATAGCCATGGCTAAAAGCACAACAGCTGTTGCAACCATGAAGAGTGAAAAGGCGCCTGTGTTGCCAGCGATGGAGCCATTGAGTTCAGGTTTGATCATACTTGCGGCGATTGGCATAAGAATAAATGCCAGGGCAGCCAGAGGAGCGGCAGTGAGAATGAATGGATAGCGGCGGCCTATCGGGGTTCTGATCCTGTCACTCCAGATGCCGATCATCGGAAGGATAAATATCGCTGCCAGGTTATCAATCCCCATAATAAAGCCTGTGCTGGAGGCATTCAGGCCAAACCCCAGGATATCTCGCGAGCTGGCGAATCCGGGATGTCCGGTCTGCAGAAAGATAGGCACAAAGGAGTTATAGATCTGCCATAATGCAGAAATACCGAGGAAACCAAAACCAATTAAGAAAGTCTTCTTCCAGTCAAGTTTCATTAATCCTCCAGGGCTATCTACTTATCATACTTCATCCAGATCAAGGTGCGTGTTGGTTTGAACCAATGTGTTTCGAGACTGTGATTGGTTTTCCGGGCCGGAAAATTCAACCGCAGAGATCGCTTGAATCCCGTGCCATTCATCCAGTGCGGTAAAAAGGCATCCAGCAGGACACCTTCCGTTTCCGGAGAAGAAGCAAGCCAGAGCCAGTCGGCCTGGGTCTTGGAAGACTGCCAGGAAACCACTCCGATCAGTTCATTTCCAGCCATCACCGACCACTGAGAAATTTTAGGATCCAGCAGCATTAGACGGGAAATGCCCCCAGCCAATCCTCCCCGCAGGTATTCCGGCCTGAGGGGCAAATGCCAGCGCACTTCTGGAGGATAGTTATCCTCCAGCCACCTGCGCTGCTGGGGCCAATGCCTGGCTCTGTGCCCTTCCACTGTGAATCCGGGCACACGCCAATCAAGGAATTCCTCAGGTAAATCAGAAGGCCGCAACATCCAGGTAGTTCGGCGAGACACTTCAATAAATCCATGGTGATGGTAAAGATCCACTGCTCTCTGGTTACCCTCATCCACTTGCAACCAGATACCGTCAAGCCCTTTGGGCAGCAGAAATTCAAGGGCCTGGCAAACGAGAGAATGAGCAATACCCTTACGCTGGAAATCGGGATGCACCGCCACGTTGGCGATCATATAGTATTGTCTACCGCCCACATGATAAGGAATCAAGCTGAGATTACCAATGATCTCGTCATCTTCGACCCAGACATACCCAGTGAATGGCATCGAAACCCGGCCAGCCATAGAATAGGCCCATTCCTGGAATCGCTTATTATGAGCCGAGGAGCGCATCTTCCGCAGCAAAGCTTCCCCATCCGGAGAGAGACGATCTGCAAAACAGAGCTCAACCAGATCAGAGACTGAAAGCAAATCTGTTCGCACATCAAAATCTCGAATAGGAAGGGCCTCGGGGTGGTTGGTAATTTTCACAGCCATGAAAGTGATTTTACCACCGGGGAGAGGGAGATGAGACGGGGATGGAGAGACCGGAATCAAGAGACCGGGGTAGAGAGACGGGAACGAAAAGACCGGTTCATGAGATCGGAGAATTATGCTCAAAAATTTCTATGAGAATCTAAGGGGACCGTGCAAAAATTTATCGCAATACTTTTTGGAATCTTGTGATCTTGAAGAAGAGGTTCTTTCCTAATTTTCTAATCCCTACTATATCATCAGTCGATAAATATCCTCTTCTCTCAATCAAATCCAAACAAGCGACTGTTTCCAAAAACGACCTCAATGCCAAGCTGAGAAATCGGATTTGCTCTTTATCTGATTGACCCGTTGATCCTTCTGCAATGTTTAAGGCAATTGATGTAGCTGCCCGGATTATTTGAGAACTCAAATTATATCTTTCTCTATCCGGAAGATCACCAACTGTCTCGTATATAAGGTCAATATAATCCAAAGCTAGCTGATAGACAAATAAAGACTGAAATTTATACTCACCCATAATTCCCCCTATAGATTGATTAAAACAAATCAAATTTCAATTGTCCATGCGGTAGGATTTTCTCTTTCTCCAGTCTTTTTTTCCCGGTCTCATTTCCCCCGTCTTCTTTTCCCTGTCTTATATCCCCCGTCCAATTTTTCCGATCGGCATTCCTGCCCGTCTAAACCTCGACCTCGATCGTGACTGGTCCGTCATTTTGGATCTCGACCAGCATATGGGCTCCAAACTCCCCCTGCCCGGTGGAAACGCCCAAATTTCTAAGTGCTGAAGCAAAATAATCTGTCAGGGGTCTGGCAATTTCTGGAGGACCGGCATGCACAAATGACGGCCGATGTCCTTTCCTGGTGTCCGCAAAAAGGGTAAACTGGGGCACTACCAGGGCTTCTCCATCCACATCCAGCAGAGAAAGATTCATTTTTCCGTTATCATCAGGGAATATCCGCATCTGGGCCAGTTTCAGGGCCAGCTTATCCGCTTCGATCTCAGTGTCATCCGGGCCAACGCCCAACAAGATCACCAGGCCAGATTCGATCTCGGCAATCATTTTCCCGCCTACAGAGACACTGCCTGATTGAACCCGCTGAATGATCGCTTTCACAGCTTATCCCTTGAGCCCGTAGAACCCGATCGCCTCACGAACCTCATCCATGGTTGCAGCAGCGATCACTTTAGCCCTCTTCGCCCCATCCAAAAGGACATCACGGACATAATCCGGATCTCCTTCCAGCTCTTTCCTTTTGGCCCGGAACGGTTCCAGATTCTTGTTCAAATTCGTTGCAAGCTTGCGTTTGCAGTCAACACAGCCGATAGCTGCGCTGCGGCAGTCTTCATTTATCTGATTCACTTCGCCCTCGGCAGAAAAGATATTGTGCAAGGTGAAGACGTTGCAAATATCCGGATTTCCGGGATCGCTCAGACGCTGCCGCTGGGGATCGGTCACCATGCTCAACACTCGTTTTTCAGTATCCTCAGGCGCAGCTGCCAATTCAATATGATTGTCAAGGCTTTTGCTCATCTTGCGTTCGCCATCAATACCCAGCACTTTTGGTATCTTGGTCACAACTGCCTGGGGCTCAACCAGAACATCAGTGCCATAGCGAAAGTTAAATGAGCGGACCACTTCCCTGGCAAATTCAAGGTGGGGGATCTGGTCAGTACCTACCGGCACCGCGTCTGCCTTATAAAGGAGAATATCCGCTGACATCAGCACAGGATAACCAACCAATCCATAGTTTACGTTATCAGGGTTATCGCGCACTTTTTCCTTGAAGGTGGGCAGCGCAGTCAATTTACCCAGAGGTGTCACCATGGACAGGATCGTATGCAGTTCCATCACCTCCGGAACCTGGGACTGGATAAAGATAATACTTTGCTCGGGATCCATACCTGCCGCTAACCAATCTAGAGCCATTTCCTGTGTATTTAACGCCAGATCTTTTGTAGTTTCTACTGTGGTAAGAGCGTGAATATCCACAACGCAATATACACAGCGGTAATCTTCCTGCATGGCCACATAATTCTTGATCGCTCCCAGGTAATTCCCCAAATGCTGGCGGCCGGTTGGCCTGGCGCCCGAGAAAACCCTGCCTTTTTTTCCTGTCATTCAACTTACTCCTCAATATATTCTTTAAATAACCCCAGGATTTCCGGCGGATCCGCGTGTCGGCCAGTTTCCAGTTTTGAATAGATCAAATTTCCATCGACCTTGATCTCAAAGGCTCCCCCGGCTGACTCGATAAGTTCGATATCAGCGATGATATCCTGATACTGATTTTTAAAAGCGGCTTCCAAACTGGAAGCTCTTGGAAAGTAATTTCAAGGCACACAAAATTCGATGGATATCTTATGCATTGGCACTCCTGTGAATAATTTATCGAAAATTAGTATAACATACGGCCAGATCAGAGTATGTTATCGGAAAATTTAACATAAAAAGCCCTGCTGTTTCCCAGCAGGGCTTCTCGTTTTTAGCCTAAGAAGTTTACCTGGCTGGGCTCACATCGACCAGAACAGCCTGGACCATTCTCCGGTATCCATAATCACCCCAATACTCACCATAGTCTTCGCAGGTGAAGAGAGTGATCCAATCACCTTCTTTATGCTCAAAAACCACATTCGGGGTGCTGGGCGAAACCCGTCGGTTTATGGTTACTTCATAGGTATAAATTTCGCCCCAGGCGTGAATCCGGACTTTATCTCCGTAGGAGAGGGTTCTAAGATCTACAAAGATGCCTGGTTGATTGTCTGCATTCCAAACGTGTCCCGTTATCACCGTGTTACCTTCCCTGGTTGGGAAAGCGGATCCTATAAGATATCCTGCGTTATTACCAAGCCAGGTGATATCCCATTCTCCACTATCTGAAGGAACACCTACTAAAGGAGCATGCAGGTTTAGGTCAGGCACTTCCAGCCAGAAACCGTTTCGAATCTGATAAGTCAACTCTGCAGGCTGTTCGCTCAGCTCGGTTATCTGTCCGGGGGCAAAACCAGTATCTGGCAAAGGAAGTCTGCGGAGGGCCAAGTTGTTGTTAAAGATAAAGGGATCACCGGCCTCGAGATCAAAAGTCAGATAAAACGCTGTACAGGCATTTGAGGTCAGGAAACCCGTGCTGCCGTTTTCTCCTGCACCCAGCACATCCGGGTCCGGGTTCCCTGTAGGATCATAGGGAGGCGGATCCCCTTGCAGGCAAACATCGCTCCAAGCATACCCTGGTGGAAGAGTAACAGTCAGTGTGTAGGTTCCTGCCGTACCATCTGTGCTAAATTGATAATATCCTGATGCGCCGGTCTCAAAGGTGGTGATAGCGCCTGGACCGCTGGCAGCCACCAGGCCGCCAGATATGATCTCGCCATTCACTTCATCATAGAAATAGCCGGTGGGGTCATAATCCAGGTAATTGGCCACTCCATCTCCATCCCGGTCTCCACCTTGTTCATCGTTGTCCATCATGCCATCACCATCAGAGTCATTCGTTGTTGCGGTGCCTTCAATATCGAAGGTATAGGGCGCGCTCAAGTCATCTGTTTCAATATTAACTGTTGCTTCTCTGAGTCCGGCCGCGCTGGGATCAAACTCGACCGCAAAAGTAGTCGCAGCGCCGCTCGTTAGTGGTGAAGCAGGCATAGATGAAACTGTGAAATCTCCTGAGTGTGAACCCGTGATTTCAACTCGGGGGGTTCCTGTCAAAACTAAATCTTCGCTGCCAAGATTTTCAATGGTGAAAATATGTTCTACTGTCCCCGGGAAGAGCGACGTGCTCCCAAAGTCAGTATCGTCTGCCGTGCTGGGGCTGCTGTCTCCATTCATAATCGAGATACCAC
>Ga0180435_10001321_pt1 | contig 25962 bp, 21 predicted proteins | sample SS_ome_3_FD_132467 | JGI IMG/M metagenome (GOLD analysis project Ga0180435, IMG submission 132467) | Hypersaline lake sediment archaeal communities from the Salton Sea, California, USA - SS_3_S_1 metaG | ecosystem: Environmental > Aquatic > Non-marine Saline and Alkaline > Hypersaline >... | reverse complement strand
GTTAATGTCTTACCCGGGAGCCCTTTCATTGTCACGACCAGCCTAGCTGGGAAGCACTCCATCGTTAATCTGCGTAAGCTGCGCGGCCTGCGGTAGCGCGCATCGGCGGTTGCAACCAAATCACCATTGGACCCGAGGGCGGTGGATCAGCATTGTCCGCGCTTTTCCACCCCCCGGTGTCCTTCTACTTGGCGTCCTTTTTGGCTTTCGCCTTCTTCGCGTCGGCCTTCTTCTCGGATTTATCCGGCTTGGCCTTCTTGGCATCGGCCTTCTTCGCGGCCTGGGCCTTCTTCGCGGCTTTCGCCTTTTCAGCGGCCGCTTCCTTCTTCAGCTTCGCCTTTTTGGCATCAGCCTTCTTGGAATCCGCCTTCTTGGCATCGGCCTTCTTCACGGCCTGGGCCTTCTTCGCGGCTTTCGCCCTTTTCTCGGCCGCTTCCTTCTTCAGCTTCGCCTTTTTGGCATCAGCCTTCTTGGCATCCGCCTTCTTGGCGTCGGCCTTTTTGTCACCCGGCGTGCGAGGACAAGCCTTCGCCTTGGGGCAATCGCCCCGCTTCGGGCACGTGGCACACGGTGAGCCGGACTTGCCCGCCTCTTTGCGCTTCTTGGCCATTCGCTCGCGCCACGCCTTCGCGCGCTCGCGCATCTTTTCGACCATCGCCTTGGCTTCCTCGCGGCTCAGCGCTTTGTCGCCGTCCTTGTCCGCGTAAGAGATCATCCGCGTGAATCGCGCGCGTCGATCCTCCGGTACTTCGTCGGCCGAAACCTTGCCATCGGCGTTGACGTCGGCAAACATGAACATCACTCGCGCCGTGGCCACGCCCGGATGATCGGATTGGCCCACCCGCCGCATCATGTGTCCGAACGCCGCCCGGGCCTCCTCGCCATCCAGAGCGTCGTTGTCGTTCTTATCCGCCCGCTCGAGCAGCTTCTTGAAGCCCTCGCGTCGCGATTCGGGCACTTCGTTGGCGGTCAGCTTGCCGTCGTTGTTGGCGTCGGTCTTTTTGAACGAGTAGCGGGCCTGCTCGGCCAGCTTCGCGATCATCATCCGCTTCATCTGGGCCTTGCGGGCCTCGGGACCACGGGGGCCGGGCTTTCGGGAAGGCTTGCCGGCCTTCGCCACCGGGCATGGTTTGCCAGCCTTCGGGGAAGGCTTGCCGGCCATGGGACCGCGGGAACCGGGGCGACCCGACATCCGTGGGCCCTGCCAGGGCTTGCCGTCAGTTCGCTTGGCGTGCCAACGTCGGCCGTGCTCGCGCAGGCCGTCGAGGTGTTTTTCGATCTTCCGCATGCCGTGGGCGAATTCTCGCGGGCTGAGCGAGCCGTTGCCGTCGATGTCCATTAGGGCAAAGACCACTTGTGACTGCATCATGCCCTTCCCGGGGCCGGCATCGGCCGACCGACCAGGACCATGCCCGCCAGGACCGCGCTTCATCCATGGCGGCGGACCATCACCCCGCGGGCCACGGTGCGCCCATGGCGGCGGACCATCACGACGGGGGGGGCCATCGCCGCGGCGACCATCCATCGCCGGTCCACGACGACCGGGGCGCGCGACCACGAACAGTGTGGACTCGGCGCCGCCCGCGTCTTCCGACAAGACACTAACTTCCACGTCGACCGGCAGGGCAACTTCAGCCTCCGCGTCGGTCAGCAATGGGTCGACGGCCATCTCGGCGGGCAAGGGCGCCGCGGACGGTTCGACTTCGACGCCCGGCGGTTCGGCCGGGGCCAGCGTGGGCAGCGCCAAAACAGCGCAGGCACACGCCAAGACACTCCAGTTCCTTCTCATCACGATTCTCCATGGTAGGGAGGGTGGGGAGGTAACAACCGCGCGCGGCTCCAGCCGGCCCGGTCGGCATCGCTGCCAGTCGGTTTAACCGCACAAACCGCGCCAGGTATCGCGCGAAAACCGCCAAGAGCCAAAATTGAGCCGAAAATAGCCCGATCGAGGGGGTGACGCGTCGGTATTTCGGTACCCGGGCTTTGCCCGTGCTTCCGTGTTGCTGATCCGCCGAAGACGCAGGTTTTGACCTCATTGGGCCTTGAAAGGACAGCAGCAGCCCTGACGAATACCCGGGAAGCGAGAATGGGAGCCACACCCACCCTCCCACGGAGGGGTAGGCGACATACTGTCGGTGGCTGCGGCACAATGGCCGACGCCCTCTGGGCCCCATGTTGGTCGTTTCCGGGGTGATTTGCCCGCGGCGGCGAACCCCCGGCGAACGTGCGGCGTATATCAAATTCGACGGTCGTCGCGCGTGGGGGGACCGGCGGGGCAAAAAAACGCTCTGGACGTAGGCGGCAATTGATGCACAATAGACGTAGTGGAATGGCATCGTCACAGCCGTCAAAATGCTCCGACCGCCACGATTCGTTACCACACGGGCGCCGAGCGGTTATGTGAACCCGGCTTCGTGGGTCGGCCGATGAACACAGCAGTTAAGGACAAGGAAACGTCTTTTTTGCTGTCCCATCGAGCACCCCAGCGCGAGGCCGGTCGACAACGAGGTGGAGTTGCACGTGGATTGATCGTGTCGTATCCTCGAGGCCGTCACATGCCATGGATCACGATCAGCGGCCCCACCAAGAGTCACGGAAGAACCAGGATCTCGCGTTAGGAGAGAGTAGGATGCACATTTACGGTCCCGCTAGTCTTCACGGCCCTCAAGCTGTCAACGGTCCGCACGCGCCACGTCCGACCCAAACCGGCCCCACGCCCAAAACCACCATGGCCAGCGACGAGTTGAATATCTCCGACGCCGGCCTGGCCGCCTCCGACTCGGCGGGCATGGTGGAACGCGCCCGAGCGTTGCCCGACGTGCGACAGGATCGGGTTGACCAGATCCGCGCCCAGATCGCCGCCGGCACGTACGAAACCTCGGAGAAGCTCGACGGCGCGGTGGAACGTCTGCTCGACGAAATTGGCTGAGCCGCGCTCGGCCAAGGCGGCATCAGTCGAGCGGTCGCGGAGTTCCCCCGTCCAGCGCCGGGCGAGTGAAGCACCCCGCCCCAACTAGCGTCATGACAGGCAAGTTCTCGCTCGGACCGGTCGATGTGGAAGTGCCGCCGGAGGAGCAGTTCGCGCGCTTCCTGCAGGGCAAGGGCAAGCGTTTCACGCCGCAGCGGCGACTAGTCGTGGAGATGGTCTTCAGCCACCACGACCACTTCGACGCCGAAGAACTACTCGAGCATCTGTCCGAACTCATCGCCCAACGCCGCGTCAGCCGGCCGACCGTCTACCGCACGCTGAGCGAACTGGTCGAAGCCGGGATGCTCCGCTCGATGAATCTCGGCGGCCGCTCCGTCTACGAGCATGCCTACGGCTACCCTCGGCACGACCATCTCTACTGCCAACGTTGCGGCCGGCTCTTCGAGTTCCACAGCGAACGCCTGGATCAACTGCGCGAAGCCGTCGCCCGGGAGCACGAATTCCAAGTAACCGGCCACCGGCTGATGATCACCGGCGTCTGCCGGCATTGCCGGGATGAAGAGTAGGGCGGGACTGGGTGCCGGCGTGACGAGAAGAAAGCGCCCGCGTGCGACTGCCGGACAAGCAAGCGGTGGCACCCGCGTGCCATAATCGCTGGCAAGACACTCCTGCGAGCCGTGCTTGCCCCCCGCCAGCATGCGTGGTAGAATTTTGGTTGTGAAGAGTCACCTGCCCATTCCATGTCTCGGCTAGTGCAATCGATGTCTACTCACGGGATCGCCTCTGGCGATAGTACACCCCCCAGCCAAACGGTGTGTTCCGAGGTTCTCAATTCCCTGTACGGGTTTGTGCGTGCGCGTCAGCTCGAGGGCACCTATCCGGGCGATAAAAGCACGGGAACCTGGTCAATCACACCACTACGGGTCCTTTGCGGGTGGGGAGCTGTGACTGAAGACGAGTGGCCTAGTCCGTCCGACTGGCCACCAAACGAGCCTCCCGAATTGGATGCGAAGGCGAAGGCTCGCCGATTGCACCACTACCAGCGCGTACGGTCTGTTGGCGAATGCTGCGTCGTCTTGGGACATCTTCGACCGGTCCAAGTGACACTGGAAATACTCGGAAATGAGGAATTATTCGTGCGGCCGCGGTTTCGACGTCGCGGGATTGCGACGCGGTTGGCCGAGAGGTTAATTGGCCTTTCCGCCGCTTGTCGGCGCCCTTTGCGAATGTGGATTCCCTTTGCTGATTGGACGGAATCGAACATCGCGTCGATCGACAAGGTGATTGCGAGGCTGGGACTCAGTCTCTTTCATTCGAAGGCTCGATGGGCCGTGGCGATGGCTGTCGACCCGAACAACCTGCCCCCGAATCCGCGGACACAGGAAGATAGAAAATGAATGCGAAAGACCTGCGGCCTATCGAGAATCACCAGGATGCCATGGAGATCAAGTTGCCGGAGCGTCCGGCGCTTCGTCGACCGCCCGAGGAGAAGGAGATGGCTTCGCGCTATCCTCTTCGCGGACAGCCTGTTCGGCTCATCGATCCCACAAAGCCCGTGTCCGCCGATGAGTGGGAGGCGGATCAGTGATTGTTCTGGATACCCACATCTGGATTTGGTGGGTGCATGGGCATTCAAAACTCTCCAATTCGCACGCCAAGTTGATTCAAGACAGCGAGGGCGATGCGATCGGGGTTTGCGCAATTTCGTGCTGGGAGGTATCCAAGCTTGTCCAGAAGCGGCGGCTCGAATTGCCCTTGCCCGTCGAGGATTGGATGCGGCTCGCGCTCGATTATCCGGCTTTCGAACTCATTCCTCTGGAACCTCGCATTGCGATTGAATCCACGCAGTTGCCTGCAAGGTTTCATGACGATCCAGCCGACCAAATCATCGTTGCAACAGCGCGCCTTCTCGATTGCCCCCTAATAACGGCGGACGAACACATGATTCAGTACCCCACGTCCACACTCCGGCTTGAGCGATGCGCCCTCCGCCGCGGAATACAGGCTTAATGGCCCGGTGCTCCCCACTTGCCTGATGGCACCGTCCATCCCGCCGTGTGCGACTGCCGGCTCGAACAGCAGTGCCGTGGCAACGTCGATGCATTCGCGGGTTTCCTGTTGCCGCTGATTGCTTCCCGGCTCGTGAATTGCTGAAGTTGCAATGCGATTGTTTCATTCGGGGGTAGCTGATCACGGGTGGCACGGACATTTCTCCGCGATCCGGTTCGCCATGCTCGCTGGAGGCAGCCGGAGAAGTGTCCGTGTTGCGCCAGCAACAAGAGGTCTGTCAAAGACGAACTGCCCGATCCCTCTTATGGCTGCGCCAACTGGACGTTTTCGCGGCTCGTTCGTCGGAGGTGCTCAGCGGCGTAGGGCGAGAAACGTCCAGACCCCCTTCCAGAACAGCCGACCGGCACTGGCGAGACGCCAGAGGCACACCGCCGGCCGTCGCGGATGCACTACGACCCAAACTCGGTGCGGCGGCGGTTCAGTTGGTTCTGCAATCGCTGCACGATGGAGCTGTGCATCTGACTCACGCGGCTCTCGGAGAGATCGAGCGTGGCGCCGATCTCTTTCATCGTCAGCTCTTCGTAGTAGTAGAGGATGATGATCAGCCGCTCGTTGCGATTCAGCCCTTTGGTGACCAGCCGCATGAGGTCGTTTTTCTGAATGCGGCGGGTGGGGTCTTCGCCCTTCTTATCCTCGAGGATGTCGATCTCGCGGACGTCTTTGTAGCTGTCCGTCTCGTACCACTTCTTGTTCAGGCTGATCAGATTGACGGCGTTGGCCTCGAGCATCATCTTTTCCAGCTCGGGCACGCTGAGCTGCATGTGCTCGGCCAGCTCGTTTTCGTTGGGCGAGCGACCCAGGCGGGCTTCGAGAGTCTTGATTGCCTCGTTGAGCTTGCTGGCCTTGGAGCGGACCAACCGCGGCACCCAGTCCATCGTGCGCAGCTCGTCCAGCATGGCCCCGCGGATCCGCGGCACGCAGTAGGTCTCGAACTTCACGCCCCGGGAGAGGTCGAACGCGTCGATGGCGTCCATCAGGCCGAACACGCCGGCGGAGATCAGGTCGTCCAGCTCCACGCCGTCGGGTAGCCGGGCCCAAATCCGCTCGCCGTTATAGCGCACCAACGGCAGATAGAGTTCCACCAGCCGATTGCGCAGTTCCTGATTGGAGATGTCCTTTTTGAATTCGATCCACAGTTGTTCAACATCCTCGTGGGCGACAGTCGTGGCCATGCATTCCTCCGTGAGCGAGCCAATCCAATCCGTCGTTCTACCTCAACGCGACCGACACTCAGCCAAGCTGGCTGGGGGCGCGTCGAGCAAGACATCATGTCGGGCTCGTCGGGTCGAGTTCCTTCTCGGGGGGGCGATTTCTTTCCGCTTGCTCTCCGGTAGCCTGCTCTCTGGTTCCAGCCCATCCACGCCAACTAGGCGGCCGGCGCGGCGGCCGCCGGGCGGGAAGCGGCCGACCGGGTGGCGGTCGTCCGCGGGCCGTCCGATTCCTCCTCTTCTCGCGACGCCAATTCGCGATCAATCCGGTCGCGGACCGACGTTTCGATCGTCTGCTGGGCAATTTGGCCCAAAACATAGCCGATCGCCGCAAATACCCAAAGGCCCACAATGGCCGCAAGCACAACCGACTCCACGCGGCTGCCCACCACCACCCCCCGCAGCAAGGCCGTGAGGAAGCCAATGGGACCCAGGATGCCAGCGTAGATGCGTGCCATCTGCCCGTCCTTCGCTGAGGCGTTAAACACAACGCATTCAGTGCAGTTTAACACCCCGTCCGCTACCGAGAGTGCTCTTACTTCATCGGCAGACAGTTTAACGGGCTTGAGCCGATTCTAACGATTCCTCCTGTTTTAGCGAATGGCGAATTTACGCTGTTCCGCCGCCGGGCCAATCGACCGCCTACGCCGCCGGATCGGCGGAACGGCGATCGGCAAACCCGACGCCTCGCGGCCGCGGCTCGAGTGGTTTCGTGCTCATGTTGACAGATCGCGGGCCACCGCCCCCCTGGCGCGGCTGCCTATCTCTGTTGCCCTCCGCAACTCCAGGGCGGATTTTCCTGCTTGTCGTCGCGCGGCCACGCCGCGCGGAATGGCCCGATAACTTCCAGTCCCGGCCCACCCACCGGACGCCGAATGCGCGGCGTTTCGACGAGTTGCCTTGCCGCCCGAATCATGGCCCGACCAACCGCTCCCTCGGGCGAGGTGGTCGCGATTGCCCGTCCACGCGTTGCCTCCTGGCGCACCACCAGTTGTTCCGCCAGCGGCGGGAGCAGTTCCAACTCGAAGCCGAGAAAGCGTCGCGTGGCCGAGGCCAACCGGCTCCCGACCTCCTCGGCCGTCTCCACCGCGACAGCCCGCGTGACGGAAGCCAGCACGGCCGTGGTGTCGGTGGCGGCGGCCACCAGTTTGATTGCATCGAATGCGTCGATCACCGAGCCCGGCTCCGGCGTGGTCGCCAAGATTACCAGATCGGCCAGTCCGACCATCCTTCGACCCAAGTCGCTGCGTGCCTCCCCGGCGTCGAATAGCACCCAATCGGCTTCGGTGTCCGGCGACCGCATCTGGAGCACCAGCGGCAGGTATGCTCCCGGCGGATAGTCGCTCAATCGCTCGATGGTCCGCGCCCCGGGCACGAACCGCAACCCGTCTGCGCCACGGCAAACCACTTCGCCCAGGCGCCGCCGCTCGGATAGCACGTCGGCCAACGACGGGGCGTCGGGGGCGCGCGGCGGAAGCGGGGCCTGGCCGCCGCGGGGGTTCGCGTCGACAAGCAGCGGCCGCACGTCGAGCTGCCCCATGGCGGCCGCCAGATTCAACGCCAAGGTGCTCGCGCCCACGTTCGACCGCGCGCCGAGCAGCAACGCCAATCGCGGCACACGGCGCCGAGGCGTCCGTACGTCGTTAGCACCACACCGATGGCTGGCGAGACGTCGAAGGTGGTTGGCCTGATCGAGCACTAGCACTCAAGGGATAGGGAAAGTTGATGTAACCAGCCCACGGATTTCGGTCCGTGGGGAAGCATGAGCAAATAGACGCGCAAAAGTGAAAGGCTAACGCTGCTTCAGCCGCCGACGATCATCTCCGCCATCCGCTCCGCGTGGGCGGGCGCGATATCGTCCGGCACGTTCTGCCCGTCGGTCAGGTAGCTCACGGGCAATCCGCTGCGGCGCAGCATGGCCAGCATGCCGCCCAAACCACACGCTTCGTCCAGTTTCGTGACAATCAGCCGGCTGGGTTCCGCCGGGGCGAAGCGCTCGACCGCCTGCCCCAACGCCCGAGCGCCGGCCGTGGCGCTGAGCACCAGATGCACTTCGTCCGGCTGGGCCTCGTCCAACAGGGCCTGCAACTCGCGGATCTTCACGTCGTCGCGCGGGCTGCGTCCGGCCGTGTCGATCAGTACCAGATCGAGCCGCCGCATGCGATCCACCGCGTCGCGCATTTCCCCTGCCGAGGTAACCACGCGCATCGGCAAGTCGATGATCTCGGCATAGGTGCGAAGCTGCTCGACCGCCGCGATCCGATACGTGTCGACCGTGATCAGCCCCACGCGGCGGCGCTGCCTGAGGTGAAAATCGGCCGCCAGCTTGGCGATGGTGGTCGTTTTGCCCACCCCGGTGGGACCCACCAGGGCGACCAGGCGGCGGGCGTTGGGCGCCGTCTGGATCGGACCGGCCACGTTCAGCTTTTCGGCGATCAGCTCGGCAATCTTTCGGTGAAGTGTCTCCGGCCGATCCAACTCATTCGCCGTGATTCGGCCGCGAAGCTGCTCGACCAACTGGCGGGCAATGGCCGGCTCGACATCGGCGCGGACGAGATGATCGACCAGCGCGGCCAACCCGGAGGACAGGTCTTCCGCCTGTTTCTCGTGGGGCGCCGAGCGACATTCACTGGCACTCTTTTCCTCCGGCTCTTGCTTGCCCGGAGAGTGATCATGTTCAAGCTGCTCAACAGTCTTGCGCAGCTCGGCCAACTGCCGCTCGATGTCGGCCCGGGCGGCGGCATCGGCAGCCTGGGTGCGGACGACCGAGCGCTCGGCGTCGAACTGGCTGGGGACGTTGACCTCCGTCGATGCGGTGACCTCGATGCGCGGTTCGCCCGATAGCAATCCAAACAGCCGCCGCTGGGGCACTTCGCGCGTACCGAGCACCGCCGCGCCAGGGCCCATTTCGCGGCGCACCAGTTCCAGCGCTTCGTGCATCGAGGTCGCTTTGAAGGTCTTTAGTTGCATCGCGAGTGGGAGATACTGGACGTTGGGATGAGGACGTTGGACCGACAACAAGTTGCCAAGTTGCCGGCCTGGGTTCAAATCACTGTTTCACTGTTTCACTGTTTCACTGTTTCACTGTTTCACTGTTTCACTGTTTCACTGTTTCACTGTTTCACTGTTTCACTGTTTCACTGTTTAACCGGTTCACTGTTTCATTGTGCCATTGTGTCGCCGTGTCAGCCTCTCACCCTTTCCCCCGCTTCGCGCCTTCGCTGACCATGGCCATCGATTCGATCTTCGTGTCGCGGGTGATTTCGTTGTAGCTAAGCACGACCAACTGCGGCAGGTGCGGCAGGGTCATTTGCTTCAGTGCCGCGCGAATTTGTGGGCTAACCAACACCACCGGCGGGTGCCCAGCCTTGGTGAGCTTCTCCACTTCCTCGGCGATTTGCTGACAGGTGGCCTCGATCGCTTGCGGCGATAGCCGGATGAACAGGCCGTGTTCGTTGTGGTCGAAGCCCGCCCGGATGCGGTCCTCCAAGGCCGGGTCGAGCGTGGCCACGTACATCCGCCCTTCACGGTCGCGATAGCGAGTGCAGATAGTCCGGGCCAACCGGTGGCGGACGTACTCGGTCAGGAGGATTGGGTCCTTGGTGCGCGGGGCGTAATCGCCAAGGGTCTCCAGGATCGCACTGAGCTGGCGGATGGGCACGCTCTCGCGGAGCAGCATCTGGAGAATGCCCTGCACCTCGGCCAGCTTGAGCGTGTTGGGGATCAACTCGTCGACCACGGCAGGGGATGTCTGCCGCAACTCGTCGATCAGGTGCTTGGTCGAGTCGCGGGTGAGGATTTCGTCGGCGTGCTTGCGTACGGTCTCGGTCAGGTGGGTGGCGATCACGCTGCCCGGCTCCACCACCGTGTAGCCGAACATCTCGGCCTGATCGCGGGCACCGGGGTCGATCCAGACGGCGGGCGTGCCGAAAGCCGGGTCGGTGGTCGGCGTCCCTTGCACCTGGCCGGTGGTCATGCCGGAATCGATGGCCAGGAACATCCCGGGGAACACCCCGCCGCGGGCCACCGGCACATCGGCCACTTTGATCGAGTATTGGTTTTGTTCCAGCCGCATGTTGTCGCGAATGCGGACCTTGGGCAGGATAATGCCAATGTCGGCCGCTACGTTTTGCCGCACGCGTTGCACGCGCTCCAGCAAATCGCCACCCCGCTTCGGGTCGGCCAGACGGATCAGCCCCACGCCGATCTCGATCTCCATGGGATCGACGGCCAGATAGTCCTCGATTCGCTCCTCGGGCTTCTGCGCGGCCTCGGCCTGCTCCTTCTCCTGCTCCGCCTCGACGGCCTCCTTGCTTCGCTTCCGCAAAAGCAAGGCCAAACCCACGCAACTGGAGCCAATGGCCAGCAGCGGAATGCGGGGCAAGCTGGTGAAGACCAACACCCCCAGGAACGAACCGGCCACGAGCAACGCCTGCGGCCGGGAAAAGAGCTGATGCAGGAACTGAACCGGCAGGTTCGTCGATGTGCTGCTGCGCGTGACCAGCAAACCGGCGGCCAACGAGATCAGGAACGCCGGCACCTGGCTGGCCAAGCCATCGCCGATGGTCAACTGCGTGAAAAGCGATCCGGCTTCAGCGAACGTCATTCCCTCTTGGGCAACGCCGATAATCAGCCCACCGACGATGTTGATCAGCGTGATCACAATGCCCGCGATGGCGTCGCCCCGGACGAACTTACTGGCACCGTCCATCGAGCCAAAGAAGTCGGCCTGATCGGTGATTTCCTGCCGGCGCCGCTGGGCTTCGTGCTCGTCGATGATCCCGGCGTTCAGGTCGGCGTCGATGGCCATCTGCTTGCCGGGCATGCCGTCCAGGGCAAACCGGGCGGCCACTTCACTGATCCGCGTGGCCCCTTTGGTGATCACCACGAACTGAATCAAGACGATGATCGCAAAGATAATCAACCCGACGACGATCTGGTTCCCCGCCACGAAATCGCCGAAGGTTTTGATCACCTTGCCCGCGGCCATTGAGCCGTCCGTACCGGCCCGGGTGAGGATCAGTCGGGTGGTGGCCACGTTGAGCACCAGTCGCATCAGGGTGGTGGCCAGCAGCAGCGAGGGGAAGATGCTGAACTCCAACGGCGTGCGAACGTAAACCGTTGTCAACAGTATGATTACGGCGATTGTAATGTTGGCCGAGAGGAGCACGTCCATCAAGGGCGCGGGCAGCGGCATAATGATCACCAGCACGCTGGCAATCATCGCCACCGGCAGGACAAAATCCTGCACGCCCGACGCCTTTTGGAGAAGAGATCCGCCCGAGGTCATCCAAAACTCCCTGGAGCACGCGACAAGCAAAGTGAATGAGCGGCGGGAAGGTAACCGAAAGGTCGATAAGGGTCCAGATCGCTTTTCACACCCACCCCTCCGTGGCAGCGAGCTTGTGGGACGCTAGAATGCGGCCCAAGCACGGTAGAGTACGCAACCGGGGAAATATGGGGAATCCACCTAATGGCCGAACTCGGCGGACTCAAATCCGTTCAGCAAACGCACAAGACGGGTGCCCGCGCGAAACCATGGATGCCCCGCTTCTGGAGCGGGATGCACTTTGCCCCCTGGGTGCGGCTTTTGGCTCGCAACCGGTTTCGCGTCTCGCCCAGTCGCTGGGCGATGGCCACGATCATCGCCAGCCTGGGGCCGATGAACGCCCTCTACCATGCCTTGCAGCGAGGGCTGTATGGTCGGCGGATCGACGCGGCCGAACTGGCCGACGACCCGGTCTTCGTCATCGGTCACTGGCGGAGCGGCACGACGATGCTTCACGAACTGCTGGTCCGCGATCCTCGCCACACCTACCCCAACACCTTCGATGTCTTCGCCCCCACCCACTTCTTGGCCTCCGGCTGGATTTTGCGCCCCACGCTGGCCGTGCTCATGCCGAAGAAGCGGCCGATGGACAACGTGCCCACCGGGTGGGATCGGCCGCAGGAAGACGAGTTCGCCCTTTGCAACTTGGGGCTGCGGTCGCCCTACTTGACCATCGCCTTTCCGAACAATCCGCCGATCGATCTGGAAATGCTCGATCCGCAAAGCATGCCGCCCGACGATCGGGCCCGGTGGCAGGAGCGTTTCCTCGGCTTTCTCAAAGCGATCACCGTGCGGGATCCGAAGCGGATTGTCCTGAAGAGCCCTCCGCACACGGGGCGGATCGCGCTGCTTACCGAGATGTTTCCCCGCGCCCGGTTCATTCACATCACGCGCGACCCTTACACCCTGTTCCCCTCGACCGTGAATATGTGGTCGGCCTTGATGCTGGACCACGGCGTGCAGATTCCACGCTTCGAGGGGATGGAACAATTCGTCTTCGAAATGTTCGAGCGGATCTACCAGCCGTTCGAGCGCGACCGCCCCGCCCTGCCCTCGGGCAGCCTGGTCGACGTGCGCTACGAGGACCTCGTGGCCGATCCGATGGGGCAAATGGAGCGCATCTATGGCGAACTCGACCTGGGCGACTTCGAGCCCGTCCGCCCCGGCGTGCAGCAGTACATCGATTCGCAGCGCGGCTACAAGACCAACCGTTACGAGATCGACGACGCGTTGAAGCGGGAAATCGAGCGCCGCTGGGGCTTCTATTTCGACCGCTATGGCTACGAGCGGGAAGCACGATAAGCGGCGGCGACCGCTCTTCCATCGGGCCAGTCCGCGGCAAGTCGGGAATCTCCGGTCGGCGAGCCCACGTCCGGCAACGGGACCGGTCCACGAAAGGTTGACTGCCCGCGTCAATCAGTCGGGCGCTGGGGCGACAGACTGTCGCGGTGATGCCTGGCGACTACCGACTGATCGCGGGGGGGGTTCGGGTGGGGAGATCGTCGTTATATCCCCATCGCGGCACCGAATCGGTCGTGCTGATCCGCAATCGAGCCATCCCGGCGCGGCATTTGCTCTCAATGGCATGAGGTAAATAAGACCGCACAGATGAGACCGGGGAGAAGCGGGAAACTACCGCGCGCCGGTCCCTCGTAACCAGCGAACCTCCACGCAAGGATTGGAGCCATGATCGAGATCACTCACCGCGCCGCCGATTTTATGAAGCAGGCCCTCGACTCCGTCGAAGAGAAGCAGGCCGATTGCTTCCGACTGAAGATGGGCGAGCAAGGCCCGCACCTGGCGCTGGACGACCCGAATGACGACGACAAGACGTTCGACTACAACGGCGAAGTCATCCTGATCATGGACCCGGAGACGATCGAGCAGTTCCAGGGTCGAAAGATCGACTTCGACGAGCAACAGTCGCAATTGGTGGTCACCGGCGCCGAGTAACCAAACGCCCAGCAGCCGGCCACCGAGTATAACCGGTGCCGAGTAGAGCAACTCGACTCACGAATCGGAGCCACCGCCCGGCCGGGGGCGGGTCCAGCCGCGGCGGGATGAAGTGGGGCGCGGCAGGTGCGCTTCACGCCGCCACGCCAACCGGTGCCTTATCCAAGCCCTGTGGCTTATCCGAACCGGCCGGTGATGTAGTCTTCCGTTTCCTTCTTATCCGGATTCGTGAAGAGTGTTTTGGTGGGGCCGAACTCCACGAGCACGCCTTCATACAGGAAGGCCGTCCAATCGGACACGCGTGCCGCTTGCTGCATGTTGTGCGTGACGATGATGATCGTGTATTCGCCACGCAGTTCCCCGATCAGGTCTTCGATTCGGGTGGTGGAGCGCGGGTCGAGGGCCGAACAGGGCTCGTCCATCAAGATGATTTCCGGATTGACGGCGATCGCCCGAGCAATGCACAACCGTTGGTGTTGGCCGCCGGAGAGCCCAAGGGCCGACTCCTGAAGCCGGTCCTTCACCTCCTCCCAGAGGGCGGCCCGGCGGAGGCTACGTTCGACGATTTCATCGAGCCGCGAGCGCTTACCGTTGCCGGCGATCCGCAGCCCGTAGGCGATGTTCTCGTAGATGGTCTTGGGGAATGGGGTGGGTTTCTGGAAGACCATGCCCACGCGTCGACGGAGTTCAATCACGTCGAGCGCCTTGTCCGTCACCTCCTGGCCGGCGAAGCGAATGCTGCCATCGACGCGCACGTCGTCGATCAGGTCGTTCATGCGGTTCAAGCAACGCAAGAAGGTGGACTTGCCGCATCCGCTCGGCCCGATCAGGGCGGTCACTTCACCGCGGGGGAAGTCCATGGTGATGTCGAACAGGGCCTGCGTGGCGCCATAGTGCAGGCTAAGATTGCGCGACTCGACGATCGGATCTTCGATGATATAGTTACCCCGCTCGTCGGTCTGGGCCGCGGTGGCCGTGCCGCCGGCATTGTTCTCGCCCATCTTCACCTGGACGCCCGGCTTTCGCGGCCCTTCGGTCGACGGGGACTGCTGCACTTGTTCGGTTTCTTCGGACATGGCTCGCCTGCTCAATGTAACTGCGCGAGGAAAGGATCGGTTCACTTGCGTTGGCGTGTTCCGCCGCACTCGGCTCCCCCGGCAAGCGACGCGTCGGCCAAGGCGACTGACGGGAGGCCGGCGGCCGCCGTCGGCAGGGCTAAATGGCCCGCGATTGATACCGTTTCTGCATGTTGTTGCGCAGCCAGATGGCCACGCTGCTCAGTGTAAGTACGATGGCCAGCAGGAGCAAGGTTGTAACGTAGACCATCGGCTTGGTGGCCTCCACGTTGGGAACCTTGCAACTGATATGGTAAATCTGGAAGCCCAAGTGCTGGAACTGGCGGTTGAGGTGAAGGAAGGGAAAGGAATCGCTCAGCGGCAGTCCGGCGTCGATCGTGGCGCCGGTGATCATCAGCGGCGCCACCTCCCCGGCGGCCCGAGCCATGGCCAGAATGAACCCGGTCATCATGCCTGGCGACGACATGGGAACCAGCACGCGGTAAAGCGTTTGGAACTTCGTGGCCCCCAACGCATAGGAGCTTTCACGGATACCCCGCGGGATGGTTCGTAGTGCCTCCTCGGTGGAGACGATCACCACGGGGATGGTCAGCAGTCCAAGCGTCAGGCTCGCCCAAAGAATGCAGGCCTGCCCAAACACGGGTTCGCTGGCGTCGACGCGTGCCGGATAGAACCAACGGTCCAGCGCGCCGCCGCAGATGTAGATGAAGAACCCCAGCCCGAAAATGCCGTAGACGATCGAGGGGATACCCGCCAGATTATTCACGGCCACGCGAACCGTTTTCACCAGCGGTCCTTCCTTGGCGTATTCACCCAGGTAGATACCCGCCAGCACACCCAAGGGAAAGCAGGTGATGGCCATCAGGAAGACCATCAGCACGGTTCCGAAGATGGCCGGGAAGACCCCGCCATCCTGGCTCGCCTCGCGGGGGTTGGTGGTCAGCAGTTCCCAGATCTTCGCGATGTAGTGCCCCGCCTTCTCGCCGAAACCCATGCGATTCGGACAGAAGGGCCGAACGATATCCACCAGCCCGATGGTCATCTCTTGGCCAGTCGCCGTGCGGAAGACGGCCCGGTTCGCCCGAACCTCCTCCTCGCGGGCCAACCGCTCGCGGGTGACGGCGTCCGATTCCTCGATCAACTCTCGTTCGCGTTTCTTCAGATCGGCGATCGCCTCCTTCAACCGAGCCGCTTCCGGACCGTCGGCATCGCCCTGGCGGCGAAGCTGCTTGAGCCGATACTCGACGTCGAAGAGTTTATATTTCACGTCATTCTCAAGCCGGTCGGCCGCCTCTTGCTCCTGCTCTTTCAGCGGCTCGACCTCCGCCGCATACAGCTCCCGGGCTTGCCGGACGGCCCGCTCGACGCGTTCGCTCGGCGGCCCTTCCTCGGGCACCTCGAAGCTTGGCATCTCCAGCCGATCGAAGAAACCATAGAAGTCCAGGTTCTTCTCGCGCTCCAGGACAAAGGCATCCTCGGGATAGGTCAGTTCGCCGATCCGATTGATTTCGATCCACTGGAAGGCCGGGCCGAACTCGCGATTACCCACCTTGTACTTCCAACTGGTGACGTGCGTGTCGGGAAGGGTTTCCGACTGCACATACTCGCCGAGCACGGTGGTCATCAGCCGGCCATCGTCGGCGATGCGGGTGATCGGTTCCCCCCCCGGGCCGGACTGACCCTCCTCGGGCGACTGATCAGGCCCGAGCAGCGGCACCGTTGCGTTGAGCTGCCGGAACTCAACCGGACCGACGTCGTCCATCAACACGACCCGGGCGCCGGGCAGGACGGCCAGCTTGATCTCGCCCTGCTCGCCCGGCCCCACCACCGCGCCCTCGGGCAGCAACAGCGTGCCGTCCGGTTCGCGGCGGGCGGCGCCGCCGGGCAGCAAGATCGTCCCGTCGTCCAGCCGCTGGGTACCGTCCTCGAGGGTGACCGTACCATCGTCGCCAATCGTGGCCTCGATGTCGGCCATCGCCGGACTTTCCCGGAGATCGGCAACCGTCTGGTCGAGAATCCACTGACGGCGCATCGCCGGATAGACCTCTTCGCCCTCCTCCTGCTGCTCCCGGTCGTACTGTTCTTCGTACTCGGCCCAGGCCGCTTTGTACTGCTCGTCGACGGTTTCGAGTTCCGCGCTTCGGGCATCGATTTCCGCGCGGGCATCGGCGGCCAGTTCGCGGACCTGTTCGGTCAGTGAGCCGTTGCGGTCGTGGACGCCGATCAGCGGGTAGAACTCGGCCACGGCGGTCGGCCAGAAGACCGGCAGCGCGTTCCAGAGGACGATGAGCAAAAGGATCAGCGTGAGCGCAACGGTCAGGGCCATGGCCGCGCCGGTCAACCAGACGAACGGCTCGCCCTGTTTCCAAAAGTCCTTGGCCTTGCGGCCTCGGCCTAGTACCGCCCGTACTTCTTGCGGAGGTGCTGGCGCACCACTTCCGCCACCGTATTGAGCAGGAACGTCAGAATGAACAGGATCACTGCGCATAGGAATAAAACTCGGTAAAGGGTGTCGCCCCGCGCGGCCTCGGGAATCTCCACGGCAATGTTGGCCGACAAGGTGCGGAATCCGTTGAAGGGGCTCCAATCCAGCAGGGGCGGGTTACCCGAGGCCATGAACACGATCATCGTCTCGCCCACCGCCCGGCCAAAGCCGATCATCACCGCAGCGAAGATGCCCGGACTGGCCGAGGGCAGGATCACCCGCCACACGGTTTGCCACCGGCTAGCGCCGAGGGCCAGCGAGGCGGCGTTCAATTCGTGGGGGATACTCGACAGCGAGTCTTCCGACATCGAGAAGATGATCGGAATCACGGCGTAACCCAACCCCAGGGCAACGACCAAGGCGTTGAGCTGCACATAGCTATTCAGCGTGTTGTCGTAGAGCCATTGCTGGAAGTTGCCGTCGAACAGCCAGGCGGCCACCGGGTCGCGCAGCCAGATGGCCGCCAATCCACCGACAATCACCACCGGGATCAGCACGATGAACTCGTAGCCGTTTTCCACGCGCTTGAACGCGTTCCATTTCCGCAGCATCTGCCACAGGAACATGAACAGCACGAAGCACAACGGCAGGGTCACGCCGCTCACGAAGAGCGCGACGATCCAGTTGTTCATCAACGGGGCGAGCCACAGAAGGATCAGGAAGCCCACGACCACCGTGGGCACGGCGGCCATCACCTCGATCACCGGCTTGATCACCCGCTTAAACGCCGGGGTGGTGAAGTGGCTCGTGTACATCGCCCCGAACAGGGCGGCGGGAACGGCGAAAATCATCGCATACAGGGTCGCCTTCAACGTGCCGAAGATGATCGGCACCAGGCTCAGCTTCGGCTCGTCCGTGCCGCTGGACTGCCACATGTATTTGGCCTTGTCGTGGTTGTCGTACCAGACCTTGCTGAACAACGTGCCGAGGGTGATCGCCGGATGCCCGGCATTGACCTGCCAGACCACCAGCCGATTGTCGTCGTCGCGCCCGATGATCGCGTTGCCCCGCTCGGCATAACCCACCTGCCGCAACGGCCGCTCACGGCCGAGCGTGAGCAGATGCTTTTCGCTGGTCACGTAGTCCAGTTCCGCATCGCCCTCGGTGTCGAGGCTCAGCACGGCCTTGTCGCGCTGCGAGGGGAAGATCTGAACGATCGGGCTGGGATGCTTCGAGAGATCGTGGATGCGCTTCAACTGCCGGGCGTCGCCGGCGCGAACCTCCATCCAGGTGGAAAGCTGCCCAGTGTCGTCGCCCACGGCCAACGACACGTCTCCGAAAACCATGGCCAGCGCGGTGATCTCGCGCTTGTCGGCGAAGGCGGTGGTTACCTCGTGCCGAGTGACCTCGCCCTGGGGATTGATCTTCCAGCGGGCCAGGCAACCGTTGTCCGTGCCGATGTACAGCGTGTCGCCCGCATGGTTCATCGTCATGGCGGTCACTTCGCCGGGCAGCCCTTCGTCGATCGTCAGGAAATGCCGCTCCGTTTCCGCCTCGCCGAACAGTCCCGCCGTACTGACCGACTCGCGCACCACGGCGATGGTATTGTCCTCCAGCAGGCGGGCGCAGGCGAGTCCCTTCTCGCTGGAGCCGCGCATCACCGCCATTCGCACGTTCTTGTTCTCGATTGGTTCCACTTTGCCGAGCGTCTTCAGCCCGTGCTCGGTGGAGCGCCGTCCAAGTTCGTCGAATTTGGCCGTCAGTCGCGTCTGCACCAGCGACGCCGACCCGTCCGGCCAGAGAAGTGTGTATCGCGATCCGGCATGGCGTTCGAATCCAACCACGCGCGCCGGAGTATCCGACCCGGGCGGCTTGGCTTGCTCGCTCCCCACGATGCGTACGGCTCCTCGGCCGCTGTCGCCACCATCGCCGTCGCCGGAGCCGCCCGCGGCGCTGCCGCCAGTTTTGCTTTCGTCGGCAAACTCCAAGAACGTGAAGGTGCCGTCCTCGGCCAACGTGTAGCCGTTCAGCGCGTCGCCCCCCGTCTTTTTATCCAGCAGAACCAGGTCCACGCCAATGGCCACGATCTTGCCGCGGGCCAACGTGACGGGCATTGGCCGATCGACCCGCAGCTTGTCATCAGCCCCCTGGAACAACGGGAAGGTAACCGAGACGATCAAAAACAAGATCAGGATCACGCTACCAATCACCAAAACCCCGCCGAGGACGAAAATCCACTTGGCGAGCCAGTCGATGGCCTTCACGCGCGCCAGCATTGCCCGATTGATCGTGGCCATGAGGATCCAAAAGTTGACGTCGTGTTGTCAGTCGAGTCCCGTGGTAACAAACCCCCAACCCACCGGCGGCATCCCAAAAAGGACCCTGCCCGCCGGCCACGGCGGGCGCGACGGGCAGGGCGGACTTTTCGACGCGAACCCCTGGCGTCCCGCGCCACGGTCTCGCGTTGCAATGCCAGGTTGAATTCCGATGTTACTCGGAAATGCCGACCTTCGCCAGTTCCTTCTTGATCTGCTCGGGCGAGAGCGGACCGAAGCCGTCATCGACGACCACCTGTTGGCCCTGCTTGCTGAGCACGAACTTGATGAACTCCTGCACGAGCTGCGGAAGCGGCTCGTTGGGCTTCTTCACCACGTTGATCATCAGCGTGCGGCCCAGAGGATACTTGCCGTTCAGAGCGTTCTCGAACGTCGGCTCGGCCAGCTTGTCCTCGTGCGACTTGGCGATCGGCAGGGCCTTCACGTCGGCCGTCTTGTAGCCGATGCCCGAGTAACCAATCGCACCCAAGTCGTTCGCGACGGCGTTGACCACGGCGGCCGAACCGGGCTGCTCCTTCACGCTGTCCTTGAAGTCGCCCTTGAACAAGGCGTGCTTCTTGAAGAACCCGTAGGTCCCGCTCACCGAGTTACGGCCGTAAAGGCTGATCGGCTTGTTCTTCCAGTCGCCGGTCAGGCCAACCTGGCCCCACTCGGTGATGTTGCGGAAGCCGCTGTTCTGCGTTTGCGAGAAAATGCAGTCCAACTGCGGCATCGTCAGACCCTTCACCGGGTTCTCGTCGTTGACAAACACCGCCACGCAGTCCACCGCCACGTTCAGCGTGGTGGGCTTGAAGCCGTATTTCTCCTCGAAAGCGTCCAGCTCGGTGTCCTTCATCTTCCGCGACATCGGACCAAGCTGGGCGGTCCCCTCGATCAGCGCCGGCGGCGCCGTCCCCGAACCCTTGCCAGTGTACGAGGTGCTCACGTTCGGATACACCTTCTTGAACTCCTCGTTCCACATCGTCATCATGTTCAGCAACGTGTCCGAACCAACACCCACGACGTTGCCCGAAACACCGGACACCTTCTCGTAGCTGGGCACGTTCGGATCGACCTTCGCCTGCGCGAAAGCCACGCTCGCCGTGACACCAAGCACCAACGCAACACACATCAATTTGCTCAAACTCTTCATCGGACGGTTCTCCTTTCTGAGTGACCGACGTTCCCCCGGCGGACAACACAGCCCGCCAACAAAAAAGGGCTCCCAACAAGTTGCGATCTATCGAAACGGCCAGCCCGAAGGTGGCCGATATTTTTCAAACCACACGCTTCCAATTCAGTAAAAGCCTAACGACGCCTCGTTAGCCGCGTTTGTTCTGAATGTTAAAATTGTGTTAGCATGTGAAACGAGCCCCGCGTCGGGCCACCCTAAAGACGACGCAAACTACCCATTTCACCCATCATCCCGGGAATTCCGCCCGAACTACCCCCCCGGCCTCGGCGGAAACTACTCCCGGAAGCGGTAGCCTACCCCGCGGACCGTCTCGATGTAGCTGCCCGCCTCGCCTAGCTTCTTCCGCAAGCCAACAATCTGCACGTCGATCGCGCGATCCGTGATCGCGTAGTTCGTCCCGTGCACCCCATCCAGAATCTGCTGCCGGGTGAAAACCCAGCCGGGTCGGCTCGCCAGAAACTTCAGCACGCGGAACTCCGTCGAGGTCAGCTCCACGTTTTCGCCGTCACGGATCACCTGGTGACGTCCAGGGTGGATCACCAGCCCGTGAATACGAATCGCCGGCTCCTTGCTTTGCGAATCCCCGCCCCCCGGGCCGTTGCCCCCAGCGCCGTCGCCCCCGCCCGCCTCGACCGGCGTCCGACGCAGCACGGCCCGACTGCGGGCAAGTAGCACCCGCGGGCTGAACGGCTTGGTGATGTAGTCGTCGGCACCCAGGTTTAGCCCGGCCACGATGTCCGACTCTTCCCCCTTGGCCGTGAGCATGATCACCGGGATGTCGGCCGTCCTCGGGTTGCCCTTCAGCCGTCGGCAAACGGTCAGACCGTCCACCCCGGGGAGCATCAGGTCCAGCAGGGCCAAATCGAATGGCTGCTGCTCGGCCAACTTCAGGGCGTCCTCACCCGTGGCCGCTTCGGCGACGTTGTAGCCCTCCTTCGACAGGTTGTAGCTAACCAAGGAACGAATGTCGTCCTCGTCCTCGACGATCAGCACGGAAGGCTTTTGCATGGTCGTCCTCGGGCGTAATCGGAGCGCAGTCAATGCTGCTTCGGATACCCGGAAGACTAACCACGCCGTGTTAGGCTGTGATTAGCGAAGTGTAAAAAGCATGTCAGACCACCCCAAACTGGGGGCAAGACCCGTGGCACCAGGACGGGCGACGCAGACACGGACGCAAACTCGCGGAGCTGGCCGCAGGGGACTGGGCGCCCGGCGGCGATTCCCCCCACCACTCTGCACTCTGCACTCTGCACTCTGCATTCTGCATTCTGCACTCTGCACCCTGCACTGCCCATCACGCCCCCCGGTTTCCCGCCGGCCCAACCTGTTTACAATTGCGGATGTGAGTTGATGGGCACTGACCGAGCTTGTCCGCCGGCACCAGTCGGCCGCTCGCCAATCATTCGCTCACCTATCGGCGGCAGGGACCCCATCGGCCGAGGCCGTGAACTGAACGCCGCATTGCAATTCCTCGTCCCCATCCCCAACCTCCATGCCGGAGCCGGCTCATGTCGACCACTCACCAAACCGATTTGTTGCCCGCGGTGGATGACTTCCTCGCCTCCGCCCCACTCAAAGGCTGGATCGCCGGTGCCGAAGCCGCATCGTCCAGCGGCGAGACGTTCACCACGACCGACCCGGGCACTGGACAACCGATCGCCGAAGTCCACGCCATGCAGCCGGACGATGTGGATCGGGCGGTCGCCGCCGCCACCGATGCCTTCCGCGACACCCCCTGGGCACGGATGGCGCCCAACGATCGCTCGGCCCTGTTGCACCGCCTGGCCGACGCCGTCGAGTCGGACTTGCCCGCCATCGCGCAACTCGAATCGCTCGATGCCGGCAAGCTCCTCGCCCAGGCAGAGGGCGACGTGGCGAACTTCGTGGCCACCGTGCGATACTACGCCGATCTGGCCCAGCACCTCCAGTATCGCACTACCCGCGCCATCCCCCGGCACGACGCCTGGGTCGTGCGGCAGCCCTGGGGGCCCTGCGGGTTCATCTTCCCCTGGAACTTCCCCATGCTGCTGCTCGGCTGGGGCATCGCCCCCGCGCTGGCCGCCGGCAACACGGTGGTGGTCAAGCCGGCCGAGGACACCCCGCTCTCGAATCTCTACGTCGCCCGACTGGCCCAGCAGGCCGGTATCCCCGATGGCGTGATCAACGTCGTGCCCGGGCTTGGCTCGGTCACCGGCGCAGCCGTCGCCGCGCATCCCGGTTTGAAGCGGATGTCGTTCACCGGCTCGCCCGAGGTGGGCCGCCTGGTGGGCGAAGCCTGCGGGCGGAACCTGACCCCAGTCAAGCTCGAACTGGGCGGCAAGGGCGCGGCGGTCGTCTTCGATGATATCGACCTGGACGCCACCGTCGAGAGCCTCGCCCAGGCCATCACCTTCCACACCGGACAAGTCTGCTGCGATGCCACCCGCTGGCTGATCGACCGGTCGATCTACGACCAGTTCGTCGAGGCGGCCGCCAACCGGCTGGAGCAGGTGACCATCGGCTACCAGCTCGAGCCCGACTCCGCGATGGGCCCCGTGGTCAACGACAAGCAACGCCGCCGCGTATTGGGCTACCTCCAGCGCGGTCGCGACGAAGGGGCCCAGGTGATCCTCCAAGGCGGACCGGCCGACGTGCCCGGCCGCGATGGTTTCTATGTGAAGCCCGCCCTGCTGGCCGGATCGCTGGAGAACGTGGCGGCCCGCGACGAGATCTTCGGCCCGGTCGCCTACCTGGCCCCCTTCGGCTCCGAGCAAGAGGCGATCGAGATGGCCAACGCCACCGCCTACGGGCTGGCCAACAGCGTGTGGACGACCGACATGGGCCGCGCCGCCCGCGTGGCCGAATCGATGGTGGCCGGCAACAGTTGGATCAACGCCCACAACATCTTCCCGCACGGCGTGCCCTACGGCGGGGTGAACAAGAGCGGGATGGGCGGCGGCGTGCTCAGCGAGGAAACCCTGCTGGACTACTTCCGCAGCCTGTCGGTGGTGCGGCCGCGGTAAGGCCGGCCCCAACGTCCTGGACACCCCTGAGAAGCGATGGCCCAAACGCCAACACCGTTGGGGTGACCCGCCCGTTCGCATTGGGCAGTTGCGCAAAGCCGTGCGGCTTGACGGGATGCGGCGGCGCGGGTAAAAGAATTGGAGTTTCCGCCCGGCCGGGTCCGATACCCAGCCAGAGCCACGCCCCCTTCGTCTAGTGGCCTAGGACGTCGGATTCTCAGTCCGAAAACAGGGGTTCGATTCCCCTAGGGGGTACTGAAACCCGGTAGCCGCCACTGGCTGCCGGGTTTCGCCATTTCTTGACAGCGTAAGGGTTTGCGGCGAATCGTCGCCTTGCTCGCCTTCCCCCTCCGGTTCGCCAGATAGGGCCACCCGGGGCCGCGTTTTGCCGCCCAACTGCTGACCATTCTGCTGCCACTTGCTGCCCGTCGCATTGTCGGTTCCGGTCGCTCGCAGGGCGTCGGATTCGGCCTCGGGGCCCTCGGGCAGTTCGCCGCCGGGGAGCCCGTCCAGGGCCCCGCGCAGGTCCAACAGCCGCGTGTGAGCATATCGCCCGATCGTCAAGGTCGGTGTGCTGTGCCGGGCAAGCTCTTGGGCCGTCTTCACTGAAGCCCCACCGGCCACAATGCCCGATATGTAGGTGTGCCGCGTCGCGTGGAAGTCGGCCACTTCGCCGGCCGCGTTCTCGTATTGCAAGAAGTCGCTCCCCTCCCGCCGCTGTCTCTCGCGGTCATCGTCGCCGGCCCCGTCGATCCATGCCGCCCGGGCTGCCTTCAGGTCGGCCCGCAGCATCCGGGCCGTGTTCTCGGGCATGGCGCTGAAAACAGCTTCGCCGGCCGGCTTGGTTGCCAGCCAGGGCCGCAGCCGTTCCGCCAGGTCGGGCCGGATCGGTTGGACGTCTTCCCGCCGGCGCTTGGAGTAGCTGGCCGCCACGGTCACCGTCGGGCCGTCGCCAAGGTCGAAGCTCGCCGGCGTCAGGCTCCGCAGTTCCAGCCGACGAAAGCCCGTACCAAACGCCACACGGTAGAGCATCGCCCGATCCGGGCCGGGCATGTTGTGGTCGGGCCGCGTGCGGTTCTCCGTGGTCTTTAGCAGCCAGGCCGTTTCCTCGGGGGTGAGTGCCCGCCGAACGTGCCGGGGATCGGTTGCCGCGTTGAAAGCCCGCAGGCTCGCCAGGGGGTCATGCCGGATGCGTCGATCGCCATGCAGCCATCGGGTGAAGCTCTTTACGCTCCGCAGGTAGTGATTGCAGGTCGATAGGCTCCGGCCGTCGTCGCGCATGCGTCGCAGGGCCTCTTGAACCGCCGATGCCGTCAAGTCGCGGGGGAACTCCGCGCCGGCTTGCTCGGATAGCTTGGTCGCTTGGGTGAACGTCTCGTGCGCGTGCTTGGCCGTGTTGCCGCGCGCCTCGAGCGCCGCCTTGAAACCCGCCAGGTGCTTCGCGAGGGGGCGTTGCCCTTCAAGCAAGAACCGTTCGTCGGCTGGGTCAAGTAGCCCTTGCCGCCGGTTGTGGGCTTGGGCTTCCAGGTGGTTCGCGTACTGCTTCGCGGCATCGTGATCGGCAATGCGGGTTCCCTTCCGGCGTCGCTGCCCTTCGTGGTCGAAGTATTCGACGCAATAGAACTCGGCCTCTTGCATGATCGCCTTGCCATCGTCCGCGAGGGGTGCCCGCTGCCGCTGGCCGCGGCCGTCGGTCCACTCGGCCACCGGATTGCCCCGGAAGGTCTTCAGCGTCGCGCCCTCGGGGATTGGCTTCCGCCGCCGCCTCTTGAAAACTGATGCCATCGCCTCACCTACCTTTCCGCGTACTTGTCGTCCTGGTTTTATGTTGCAGTTCCAGCTCCAAAACCGGGAGTAGCCGGTCTAGGGTATCCGTCGTGAGCCCTGCCTTGTTAGCCATGAAACGGCTCATTGCGGCTTGGTCGATGCCGGACAGCTTGCACAGCGCGTATCGGCTCCGGGAGTCGGCCTCGATTGCCGCTTGCAGTCGTCTGGTGAAGGTTTGGGTCTTGCTCATTTCATAGAGTTGCGATTGGAACCAGCCATCAAGCTATTGGACATGCTTCGCGTTTTTTTCCGTCTCTATCATGTCCTGAATTGTTCTCGCAATTTGGCGTGATGCTTTCAGGTGCGGCCAGATAAACAATGCGTGCTGGCCGTGCGATGACGCTGTGCTGATTTCCAGGGTGCCAACATCAAGCAGGGCTTCGAGGATGCCTTCGTAGGCAGACACGCCTTGGATTCGGCCGATTGGCGTGGAAACGTCGAGATGTTGCGAAAACAATTTCTGCGTGCGGATGGATTCGTCCCGGAGAGTAAATCGAAATGTGCGGTGCACCGTCACTTCTCAATAACCCCGTGACCCGCAGATGCGCAAGGGGGACGTCGACCGCGCGGGGCTGGCGGGGCGAGGGGGGTGGAGAGGGGGCGGTTCGGTTCGAGTAGCTATGTCTCCTGGGC
>Ga0180435_10001320_pt1 | contig 25976 bp, 21 predicted proteins | sample SS_ome_3_FD_132467 | JGI IMG/M metagenome (GOLD analysis project Ga0180435, IMG submission 132467) | Hypersaline lake sediment archaeal communities from the Salton Sea, California, USA - SS_3_S_1 metaG | ecosystem: Environmental > Aquatic > Non-marine Saline and Alkaline > Hypersaline >... | reverse complement strand
TAGCCGCAGTGGGGGTGTTTGGAACGGCCTTGGGCCCGGTAACCATGGGAAGCCTTATTGACTGGGGGTTGACCATCGAACAGGTGTGCCTGCTGTTTGCCGGCTATTGCGTATTGGGGACATGTCTGATGTTCATTGCCTTTCGCTGGAAGGGAAACAACAGATCTGCGAATCTGAGATGTTAAGCCATATTTTCATCTATGAGAATGTCAATATTTCACGGACGTCCCCAAATTCATGGGTCTCTGGAGTCCGTGTCCGTCCGTGTTTATCTGTGGCTGAGATACTGATCCGGCCAAAGATGGTGATCCCGCACGAGCGAAGCTATCCAGTCCTCCAAAATTGAAAGTCCTTTTTCATCCAGCGTTTTTAGAATTTGGGCACTGACCTTGCTCTTTTTAGCCATTTCCTGTAAAATTTGCTGGTGAAACAAATCGAGTTCGAGTTTGTCAGCCAGCTTTTTGGCAACAAGTCGGCCACCGCTGCCGGGTTCCCTGGAAACGGTTATAATGGGAATACCACTCTTTTTTCCTGGCTGTTTAGCCTTCATCAACCGCCATCTTCGCACTTGTTCCTCGATAATCTGTTCCTTGGAACGGCGTGTCTGTTTCATGGCGCCTCCTTTTCTGGTTAAGGTTCTGGAAGCTGTTTCAAATTCCCGGGTCGCACCCGGGAAAAGGCGTTGGTTGATCCGCCGTCGTATTCCACAGGGTTGTGTGACAAGCGATAAACCCCTGAATACATGGGCGTATGTGAAAACGTCGCAGGAGCCGGCGATGCCGAAATCATATCTTAGACAAGGTATGCTCAGGCTCCTCATGGCTTTTTCATCAACCATTCGAGCGAGATGGCAATGGCTGCAGGCGCGACTTCGGATAGGAGAATGTTATGTACAGTGTGAAGGCGGTTCTATACGCTTTTCAAAAGGCTATTCCAATTGAAAGTGTGCATCCAGGCAGCTAGTCGGCAGAATTGTTCAGGTCTGAGGTCTTGGCAAGATATGTTTTGCGCGCTGGAACGATCGAAACAAAACTTAAAATAAAGTGTATTCAAATCATTCTTAAACTTTGAAATGCTCACTTTAGGTTAATATAACTAAGGCTATTTGCGGGGAAATGTCAATCCATGGTTGTTCAGATCCGGCTCCGAGGATGTTCCGGAAGCACATAGACAATTTTCCTGTGTAGTCCGGATGCATCATTTTCAGGCTTTTCCGGAAAGGATACCCATCACTTTAATATGGCAGAGGGCAGGGTGAGAGCTGTAGAAACTTGGGATCCATAGTTTTTTACCTTAAACCTATGTTTTCGACTCTAAAAAGGCTCTTCTAAGCGTATTTTAAGGCCAATTTTATATGTCATATCAATATATTTCAGGTAGTTAGTCAGATCCGACCCCAAGATCATTTCACACTATGTTCCGATGGCACATTGGAAAAACGCCAGTAAAACATGTCGTCCAGGGCTTCACAGGCTGTCCAAAAACCAACAAAATACCGTCATTCCGGACGAATCTCGCCCCGTAGCGAGATTAGATCCGGACACGTAGTGAAGCTTAGCGCTATCCAGAAAAGGGGCGATATTTTAATATTCCTTATGTTCTCAGTCTATTCTGGATCCCGGCTCGTACCCAACAATTTGTCAAGGCCCATGACAAATCGTTGGCCTTGGCCGGGATGACGAGTTGCGGGACAGCCTGTTCAGCCCTGCAGAATCATTGGTACTGACCACCAACCACGGTCAAACCTTCTCACCCTCTTACCTTCTGATTTTCTGAGGCTCTGAGGCTCTGTGGCTCTGTCCTTTGTAGTTCAGGGGCGCCGATGATGCCCAATGCCAGGAGGATGCCGGCCGTGACAAGGATCATGCCGATCCAGGCCGGTTGGCCGGGCAGTTCGTTCAGGATCGGTATGGCCGCCAGGGCGGCGATGACCGGCACAGACGAAATAAAAACCGATGTCGCGCGGGGGCCGATGTGGCGGATGGCGATAGCAAGGCAGGATATGCCCAATATACTGGGGACCAGACCCTGGTATGCCCCCTGCAGCAGGATTTCGGAGCGCGGAGCAGCGGCCAGGTTGCTGTCGAGCCACAGCCACCAGATCGGGATGTAGATCACGGCGCTGACGATCGTTGCCGAGAAGATAATCTGGCCCGGGCCAATGGACCAGACCCGGCTGGCAACCATAAACACGGCAAAGAGGGCGATGGCCGTCAGGAACAGCGCGTCACCGACCCAGGTCTTTCCATGGTCTGCAGATAAAAAGCCTTCATATCCGACCAGTACGACCCCGGCCAGGATGATGGCCAATCCGACTATTTGAGATATGCGGCCTTTCTGGCCGAGCCATATCCAGGCAAAAATGGTCGTAAACAACGGCAGGCAGCCGTTCAGGAACACTCCGCCATGGGCTGCCGGCGCATAAATAAACCCGGAATAGGACAGCAGGGCGTAAGGCGCCCCTGCTGTCAGGGAAAGGAATATGGTGCGCAAAGGCGTGAGTCCTCGCCAGGCCCGGCTCCATATAATGTAGGGCAGGGCCACGGCCGCCCCGACGCCGTGTCGCAGTGCGGTGAGATCGTAAACGGTCAAGTGATGGGTGACGCCGAGCCGGCTGACGACGATCCAGCCTGACCAGAAAAAGACCACGCAGATGGCCGCCGCACTTCCCAAAATGATGGTACCTTTGTTGTTGCCCACGATTGACTCCAGATGACCCTGTCAGGTTAGTGTTCCAAATCTCTGCGGTACAGGTTTCTGTGATTTTTGCCTGTCCCTGGTGGGAAATGTCAATATTTCACGGACGTCCCCAAGGCCTGACCTCCGCCACCGGGAATCAGGCGGCCATTTTTTTGGCCAGGGATTTCACCCTGGCATGGATGTTCAGAAGGTAGGCCGGCTCCGGCTGCTTTGGGTCGGGTTGCGGATCGTACTCTTCGGACTTGATCCGCAGTACTACCTTTTCCACCTGACCATTCTCTTCTTGTAAAAGCTGTTCCACCCGCTTCTTGAATTCTAAAGCGGCTGGTATGGAACGCTCGAGAACCGTCCTGGCATCTTCACCGGTAAAGACCTGGTGGTGGCTCTGGCACAGAATATCCACCTCCAGTCTGGCGAGGCGTTCGATGGATTGGACGTAAAGATCGAAATCCACCAGAAATTCCGTTGAGAGAAAACCCGCGGGAGAGGTGCAGCCCACTGCTTCGCCGGCCACCAGCAGTTTTTTATCGGGAATGTAAAAACTGAGGGCGTCCCAGGTGTGCCCCGGTGTCTCCAGGACCTGCACGGTCAGCCCACCCGTCAATTCGATGCGATCCCCATCCGCAAGGATCACGTCCACGCTAAATGGCTGAAAGGGCGTATTTGCGGAGAGACCGGGGGCGGCGTTCTCGACCCAGTCCGTGGCCGCCGAATTGAGGTCCGAGATGGTTTTAAGGGCATTGGGGCGACCGATGATGTCGGCAGCGGGCTGGGATGCTGCCACTTTCAACTGCGGCCACGATTGCTGCAGAAACCCTGCTGCGCCGCAGTGATCGAAATGCGCGTGGGTCAGAAAAAGAAGCTGCGGCTGACTGTCTTTCAATATCTTCCCTACTTCTTTCATGTATAGCGGCCCCAGGCAGGAAAGTCCAGCCTCGAAGAGTACGGGCTTTGGCCCAGGAAGCAGATGCGTGGGGAAGTGATTGCTTCCGAGAACATGAAAAAAATCAGTCAGCTTGCCTGTTTTCGTAAAGATCATCGATAGTACCTTGTTTTTGCTAATAGGGAAACGCGCTTTTTCAAATGGTGGTTTTAGACCTCCCTTTTTTGAACGCGTTCAGCTAAAAACCTAGAAAATGGTTCAATATTCTGTCTTACGCTCGCTTCTTCCAGGGTGGCCATGTATTCATTCCGGGTTTCAAGCGGAATAACGGTCCAGGGATAGCCACCACTGGCTAACATGACATTCATCAGAAATCTTCCCATGCGGCCGTTTCCATCAATATAGGGGTGGATGTATACAAAGAAAAAATGGCCTAAAACAGCCCTTACACAAGGCACTTTCTCATCATTTAAAAGCGAAAAAAATGCTGGCATAAGATCGCGCACGACTTCGTAGCGGGGCGGAACATGCATAGATTGTCGTATGAAGACAGGCTGGTTGCGGTAGCCTGCAAGATCGGATGTAGTTGTGATACCTGCACTTACACTAGGGGCAAATAGCTCCCGGTGCCATATGGAATGATCCTGGTTTACAACTGTTCCTGCCGCGTTTTCATTGAGAACTTTTATCACACTTTTCTTCACCGCTTGAAAAGCCTGCCAGTAACCACGAGCTGCTAAAGCATTTGCGTACTCTTTATCTTTGAGATCTTTTTCCGGGTCCCAGTTCCCTGAGCGGACACGTTCAATAAGCTCCCCACTAACGCGATATCCTTCTATAGAAAGTGAATGATAGGCGTCAGTCAGATATAGTTCATCAACATGTTTAAGATATTCATCAATGTCCCGGCGTATTAAGGGTGCTTGCGGAAAGTTTTCGAGGACAATACCGCGCATCTCTGCCCAGTTCATCCGTATTCGGTTGACGTACGGAGAAATCTCGCGCTCACTAAAAATGATGGCTGCTTTTTCCTCAAAAGGGTCATTTTCTGTAATGCTGTATCCAGCAGCTTTCATTGTCTCAATAATATTGTCGGCAATCACATTTTTTCCAACATTTCTGAATGCACCTGCAAGCCTTCCGGCTACCGTGCTATGCCCACCTTCAAGGAGCTTGTGTAAAATTTCAGAAGCGTCAGAAATCATGGACATCGCAGCCCGGGCTTCTACTGCATTGTTTGAATAATAGCCGGGGGCACATGAAATCAATGCAGCGGGCAGGGTCATAATCTGTATGTTTTCTTTGCTTTCTATATCATTCTTGTCCGGCAATTTCAGGCGAACATCCATTATCGATGTTTCGTGAAGAAGAGATATTGACTTATTTCCTCCCTTGGGGGTGCGAACGAGTAGCTGTTCAGGGACATTCCAGTTTCCGCTGTGAATGCACAAAGATTGTTCGGGACATAGGCACCACTGATTTCCAAACCGCGACTTGAGATAATCGGCGCAAAATCTCCAAAATGAGGCATACCATGCCGTACTTTCCCCGGCTGGTTCATCAGGGCGGGCCGGAACATACCATCCCTTCATCACTTCTTTGATGAACCCGTTCTTAAGGAGACGTTCCCGGTGGGTGCGTGTCATATGTTTGGTATGAATTGCAGCAGTGCCTTTGTCCTGAAGTTTTTTTAGAACAGATAGAGATTCTGCAAGCTTATCTTGTGGTGTCGCCATTTTCAGGCCTTAATATTGATCGCTATGTGCTTGGTTAATTTAGGTTATTGTGTTCTACTATTTTTAGGTTATTGTGTCAAGTAATATTTAGGTTATTAAGTTTTATAGATTTTAGGTTTTGTGGCATTGCGATATTTAGGTTTTTGTGTTGCAGATTACACCCCCGCACGTTTTTCACACTATGTTCCGATGTCACCTTGTAAAAACGCCAACAAAACATGTCGTCCAGGGCTTCACAGGCTATCCAAAAACCAACAAAATACCGTCATTCCGGACGAATCTCGCCCCGTAGCGAGATTAGATCCGGAACCCAGAAAAGGGGCTATATCTTCCCACCTTCTGATTTTCTGAGGCTCTGTGGCTCTATCAATGAAGTCATTCGGCCCCCTTTCTGGCACTTGCGATAGTAGAAAGGATTTTGCAGCAAGGGCCTGAAAGGCGGGTCGGCGGGACACCTAAAATAGGGATTCCAAAGCTTCCGTTCAACCTACCTTGTAACAAACCGCTATTAGCCAATTCAAGGCGATAGGTTGGGTCATCGTCCGACCGCAAGGCATTCCACGCGTTTTTCTGAAATACTATGATTTGGCCGTCTGAGCCCAGGAATTGTTTAGCGATTTTTCGGATCCGCTCTAACTCTGCTTCTTCGATCCTTCGCAGGGCTCTGATGCCGATCAACTTCTGGACGCCGGCAACACCTCCCCATTTGCCGCCGGGCGCACTGGGCATTGTGACGAAAACAGACAACCCGATTCGATAGGGTCCGTTGTAGTCAAGGTTCCACAACTGCTCCCGGCGCTGTTGATTCATTTTGGAAATGGATCCGCTCTTTACCTCGGGCAGGTCGAGAATGGCGGCTGGTTTGAGAATGCTTTTCCAGAACCGGTGCTCTTTGCGGTTTTTTTCAAATGAAAAGAACATTCCGGCATGTACGGAGTGACTTGCGGGATTCCCCAGCACCAGCAAAACGGAAGGGCGCTCGTTTTTCTTTTTGGGGATTAGCTGTTCAGACTCATATTGCAGGTAGCGTTTTCCAAGCTTGAAGATTTTCTGGTTGCAGGGATCAGATGCCAGAAACGCATCCCAATTCTCATCGAATCGCCGACGTTCTGCATCTGTGAGGAGCAATTGGCCAAGATCGATCCGGCATTTAAGTTTAATGTTGCTTGTGATTTTGTATTTCAATAAGGGCTTGGATACTGCCATTGGTATGTCACCAAATCCTTTAGCTGCTGTGCTATCTGTTTTCCGTTTTCTGACACGCTGTTTTCTGGATTTTTTGGTCCGACCCCATTACGTTTGGCATGAAGCCGGCTAAATTGATGTCAAACTACTCTCTATCAATGGCCTTTTCAATCAGTTCCCCCACCCGAGCCAACTCTGGACGCTTTGCCAATACCATTTCAGCCCTGGCAAAATATTCATCAGGGGGGTAGTTGCTGGCCATACTATCGAAACGGCCGAATGACTGCTGGGAATCATCATCAATAAAGGCCAATGCCACAAGCAGGCTTGCGCTCAGTTGTTCCGGGGAATCAATGGATTTAGACAGTTCCAGTTGTAAATCACTTATAACCGGTGCCCAATTGCGGACATCCCCGGTTTGCAGGGCTTGCTCCCACCAGGATCGGGGTACAGGCATTGAAAGATAGGCAAGAATACACTTCGCTTTTTCGGCTGCGTTATCGCCGCAGTCATACAACGCCATACCAAGGCTATCGTACCAAAGGCTCATTGTCAGTACCCATATCGCTTATGTACATGATCGGTTCGTAGTTTAGAGAACTTTAGATATAGTTTTCAAGCACAGTCTCGTCCTTAATCAATGTCCAGCTGAGCTTTGAACCTTAAAACTGTCCTTTTTGACCCAAACAAGCAGTTGCTAAGTGTGTTTTTTCTTCTTTTTATCATCTTTTTCGAAAAATTTCATTTGGTTGTCCATTTTTGTCGCTATGCATCATAAAGAATGCATAATTTTGACCTGATCTGACAAAACGGTATGATATAAACCGTGATCTGTCAAAACAGTATGGTAATATATAAATGAAAGCTTATTGAAAGTCCTATACAACAAAATTAATTTTATGATTGACAATCCGCTTGAATATGTTGACTGTGTAATAAATAGTTTGTGGGCGATTTAATCTGCAACTTGCGGCCCACGTTAATTTCAACTGCTAAAGCGCTTCGGAACCTCGTTGTCGTTTAGCAGCGGGGTTTTCTGTTTGGAGTGAAAAATGAAAGGGATCGATTCCTGTTGGTATGCCGGGCTGCTTTATGAGCGCTAAAATAAAACAATTGGGGGCGAGACAGATGAGTAGAATAAGGTTAACCGTAGGAAATGGTAGAGTCATTTTCAGCAAAGGCAAGGGGCAATTATCTATACCTATCGTTAAAGATGATAGAAAAAAAACTATTTCGACTAATTTAAGAAAACTAGCCGAAGAAAAAAGTGAAAATGATGAAATTGATGTAAAATCCGTTAAGATAGATGAACTGGAAGATTTACCATTATATGACTTTGTTGATGAAATGATGAAAAAAGATGAAAATGACAACTAAGGGGGTGGAAATAAAGCTCCCAAAGGACGTGGGGCCGTTTAAAGATAAAGAAAAAAATCCACGCAAGGAGATTCGAATAAAATGGTGGGAATCAGCAGAAGGGAAAACATTTGAGCAAATGCTTTTTCCCGAGGATAAAGAACAAGATTTTGACAAGAAAAAAGTACCACCATCTGAAATAGAAAAGTTGTCTGTATACAATGATTCAGTGCCTGTATTTTTCGGCCACTATTGGATAGATCCCCTTAAGGTGCATCCGTCTCAAGCCCAGACTAAGCAGATTTGCTGCCTGGATTATAGTGTTGCGAAAAAAGGGTTGCTGGTTGCCTATCGCTGGGATGGTCAGAAAGAATTGAGTAACGACAAGTTTGTATGGGCTAGATAGGCTCTGGATTAAGCAACTGTCGAATATTTGAGATGCTGGTGGGGGAGTGATTACATTTCACCACCCGTTCACTTCGTTTCCTCAGTTATGGCCTTCAGATAAGACTCTGATGAATTTATAATGTCATTTATTCCAAAGGAATCGCTGGTTTTCTTCAATTATATTTTCTCCCGATTGAAGAATAAAGAAGACAACTCTGTGACCTCTGCGTCGAGCGCAGCGGGCGGTGAAATAATGCAGGCCCTTTCAGGGCGTATATCATGTCAGCCTATTTGGGCTGGTGATTAACTACAAATCTGGAATAGGAGAGATTATAATGAAAAAGAGATATTTTTATGAATTCAAAGGCAATGTATATCTTGAAGCAGATAACCAGGATGCTGCTGAAGAGCGTATTATGGGCATTTCCCTTTTGGATTATTTGATTGATGAGGATCTATTTGAGATTGATGAACATTATATACCTGTTGATCTTGAAAAGCGTGAAGAAGAAATCGATACCATCCTTCATCCTTTGGAAGATGATTATGAAGATTACCGTAGTAAGAAACAGTCATATGGACCTCTGTTCAAAGAATTCCTGCATGGAAAAATTGATAGGGATGAATTGCTGCAGAAAATGATTCAACTTGAGGAGAACGGATTGGATGGCTCTGGTTATACCTATGATGTTGATATGGTGGATCTAAAATCAAAAGAGCATAAACGTGCAAGGCTTTGTGTTGTTGATTAGAGTATGCCAGACAGTATCAGTTGTATAAGGGAAAAGGTCATGGAGTGGATTAAAGAAGAGGCTAAAAAACGGAAAAAATTGCAGGAACAAAATCCAATCTTATTTGGCCGGGTGACAGAGATTCTCATCAAACATGACCCAATGCGAATAGGCTACGAGGTTAATCCTGATGAATACGAACCTGAGGCTGGAACGATAATCCCAAGATTGGCAAATTGCTCAGATTATCTGGATGCCCGAAAAATGATTCATGAAGAATTCATTCGATGGTTTTACGATGATGTTGGTGATGAAACCGAATACACTGATGTTGCAAAAGAGATATGGGATGCCTGGATTGATGTTGGAATGAAGTTAAATCAGTGAAGGTTGAAAAATGGAAAAATATTTACATTAAAGGCAGCTCAATAATTTATCAATTAACGGCGTATTCTGGATATAGGGCATATACAATTGATCACGGGCTCTGGTCATTGCAACATATGTAAGTTTTTCAAGCTGGCCCCTGGTCCATTGTTTAGGTTCGATATATCCCAAACCAACAAGGAAAAGGTGTGAATAGTCCAATCCCTTAACGCTGTGAATGGAAGATAATGTTACCCGGTTGCTGGTAATATCATACGTTTTTTTAGCGCGTATATCCTCGGATACCCACGTATAAAATATTCCTGCTGAATCCAGAGCATCCATAATCGCTGAAGGCAATTCCGGAGTTGCGGGAGAACTAAAATATTGAGAAGCATAAATGATGGCGATTTCCGACAATGGGACGCTTTGAGATTTTTTCAGATCACCAATATTGCCGACAAGCCAATCGATGATTTCTTCCATATTTGAATATTGTACGATCGAAGGCGCCTCCCCGTGCAGATCGTTAAAACCCGGAAACATTTCCAATTGCTCTTTTTTCGCTTTTTCTTTCAGTTTATCGCTTTTTTCCAAAAATCTTTTAAAGAACGCTGTAAGTTCCACTGTATTTCGATAGACAAAGTTTAATTTCTGTGTCCGTCTGCCGGCGGCATTAATCCCCAGCTGTTTCCAGGATTGAGTTCTCCTGTAAATATTTTGATTGGCATCCATGGCAATTGTAAGGTTATCGGTTTCTTTATTTAACAGCGCCATGACGACCTTAAACATGCCATCTGAAAAATCTTGCCCTTCGTCCACTAGAACTGCATCATACTGAAGATTATCATCCTTTATTTTCTGCAGAGTCAGTTCAATAATTGTTTTATAATAATCGTCATCATGATTTAAATGATCTATTTTCTCATTTATTATTTCCCCACAAAGGTCATAGAAATTATGAACCTCAACGCCATGCTTTCCCCACGGGACATTCTTTTTATCAAAGAGTCTCTTAATATAATTTACTAGGGTAAGATTGTAGCAAACAAATAGAATGGTTTTGATTTTAGGTTCATATTGAAGAAGGAAGGCAGCCTTGTGGACAAGAATTATTGTTTTTCCGCTGCCTGATGGACCTGTAATGATTCTGTGGCCGCCATTAAACTGGCGTGCAATTGATTCTTGATTATTATCGAGGATTTTAAGGCGGTTTTCTCTGTCTTTATATTTGTTAATATTTTCTCTTTCCGGGTGTTCAATCTTCACATTTCTATATATCAACGATTTTAAAATATCGATGTCATACTCAGTAAGGGTGCAGGGAAAGAGGGGGGGGAATTTCTTTTCTAATTCATTCCAAAAACATTCTCCGGTTTCATCAAGACAAAATGGAGATGAAGGATGTATATCTTCAGAAAAGAAAAGCTTCTCTACAGGACAAACATTACTTAGTTCAGTCCGTTCTTGATAATCATATTTATTGATATTGATAAACACAGCTCCGTGACTAATTGGGATTCTGACCTTTCCTTTGTAGTCGGGATGGCTGGAAATAAGTTTACCTTGTTGTCTCAGTTTGTCCTTAAGGTTATATTGATAGCTCCTTGCTTGGTATAGCGGATTGCTGTTGGTTTCTATTTTTCTATGTTTTCTAATTTTGAATCTTTTATTATCTGCCTCCTCAATTTGGTCCAGGCTCCAATCCTTGACCTCTAATATTATTACGCCAAGATCTCGTCTAAATACGACAAAGTCAGGTTCTCGATTCAAAATATCCGGGGAATACCAGACAATATATTCCTGGTCAGGTTTGCATACGAATTCGAGGAACTTATAAAACGCGCCTTCACCTTCAGTCGTAAAATGTTCAACATCTGCGGGAATCATCATTGCCATAATGGGATTCTCCCAATAGGTGGATTCAATTGATTATTTCCAAGTGTGCTGGCTATCTTTTAACCGTTAAATCATCATTTTCTACCCCCAAAACCAGCTTCTAAGCATATTTTGACCTTCTTTTTAGCACAAATTTCAAAATATTTCAATTGGTTGTCTTGATTCGACCCCAGAGATCAGAAAAATGCATGATTTTGTCCTGATCTGTCAAAACGATATGGTACGATTTATCCAAAATGCAAGACAAGGCATGCGCGATATCGTTTATTTAATCAACCATCGAGGTGTTTATAACGTTATCCCCGCGCAGGAGGCTGTGTCACAATACGTCATCCCGGCCAAGTCCCACGATTTGCTATGAGTTAAAAATCGTGGGATGCGAGCCGGGATCCAGAAAGTGGTTAGCTGAATGGCATGGATAGCGCAAAAGCTTCACTGCGTGTCCCGCCCCCGGCTCAACATCACACCGGATCAGGCTCTGCGCGGGGATGACGGTACCCCCCCCGAGGGCTCCATTTAGATAAGGAGGTAAACCATGAGAACACGAGTTTATGTGATCAAGATACTGGTAATTGCAGGGTTTGCATTAGGTATAATCTGTCTGAAGGGCACAGCTCTGGGTGGGGAGAAAACGTATCTTAAGAAGAGCAACCTTGACTCACGGAAGACAGTTGTCTACGACCACAACCCGAAAGGGCAGGACAAAGCAAAGGGATACCTGCGAAAGAGCTATCTTGATTCACGGAAGACTATAGTCTACGACGCAAACGGGAAAGAGCAGGGGTACTTTAGGAAGAGCTACCTTGACAGCCGAAAGACGGTCTACGTTCCAAAGGAAGACTAATATGAAAAAGAGATATTTCTATGAATTCAAAGGCAATGTATATCTTGAAGCAGATAACCAGGATGCTGCTGAAGAGCGTATTATGGGCATTTCCCTTTTGGATTATTTGATTGATGAGGATCTGTTTGAGATTGATGAACATTATATTCCAGTTGATCTGGAAAAGCGTGAAGAGAAAAATGATACCAACCTTCACCCCCTGGAAGATGACTATGAAGATTACCGTAGCAGGAAACAGTCATATGGGCCTCTTTTCAAGGATTTCCTTCATGGAAAAATTAATCAGGATGAATTGATGCAGCTTATGGTTCAACTCGAAGAAAAGGGATTGGATGACTCTGGTTATACCTATGAAGTTGATATGGTAGATTTAAAATCAAAAGAGCATAAGCGTGCAAGACATGTTGTTGTTGATTAATTTGTTTATTTTTCATTTTAGACCCAAGGGACAAACGCCCTGAAGGCCCCAGAGATAGGAAAGTTATATTTTTATGGGCGTCCCCAATACCCCGTCCCCAATACCCCAATGACTTTTTAACGAGTTTTGCAATATCGAGATTAGAAGACTGACTTTGAACTGATCTAATGGTATGTCGGCCCGGTAATTTTCTTGTCGTTTTCTGCTTCGATCAAGGCGTCGATGATTATCCGTTTATTCGTGTCCGGTGCAAACCTTTTCCGAAGTTCCAGGTAGGCCTGGTATCCATCGGAGGCCGTAACGAAATAAAAATCCTGGACCAGATCGTTGAAGGTGTCGAGGTTCTCCTGTTCGACGCAGGCCCTTGTGTAATACTTAATCAAAAGGCTGAGCACATTTTCGAACTCATGAAAAAATGCCAGGTCGACGAGGAGGTCGATCCGCCTGGGATAATTGTCAAGACCATACAAAATCAACGCTTTCAGGTTGGCATTGGCCTGTTTGAAATATTTCCTGATCAACGGGTAATTGGGGGTCACGGCAGCAGTTTCTTCGGAGAAGATTTCGAATATTTCATCCGACAATTTCTTTCCGCCTTCAAAAAAGTCGACAAGATCCTTCTGCCGCTGGTTCTCGGGCTTGGCATTTCTCTCCTCTATTTCTTCGCTGTCATCCTCGTCGTCGATATATGTAAAGCCAATATCCTCTAATTTGGAAACCCATTCTTTGGGGTTGTCACGGAAAATGTCGTTTGCCTTGTCACTAACGATTTCGTTTTTCAATTTTTCAAAGTTCTCGATAATAGAATCTTTGTCTTTTTTTCTCATCTTTTGTCAGTTTCCCATTAATTTTGCTTATTCTACTCTATATCACAATAAATAGGGACGCCCTTTATATTTTAATTTATTTCATCCTCATCAACGAAATATCTTCCTTACGGGCAAGCCGCTCACCTTTACTGACAGACAGGCTTACAGTTGGTACCGACACCCCCAGTTTATTGGCCACGGCGGTCATGGTCATCCCCAACCTGTGTACTGCCCAGAAACAAACAATACGGCGGGCCTTAACTGTATCTCTGTTTTTTCCACGACCATAAACCGCCTCTGGTGATAGGGAAAAATGCCGGGCTGCAAACTCAATCAATTGATCAATACTCACGCCCTGACTGGTCAATGCGTAATGGCTGTCCAGTTTTTCCTGGGCATCGGCCAACACTGCATCTACAAATTCGCTGTCTCCTAAGATGCGCTCATCGCTTTTTAGCCAGATACCGGCCTTTCGCATTGCTTTGACAAACGACCAACCGCCACTGCTGCGGATCAACCCTCCACCTGTAAGATCAGGCCGCTGCCCTTGCTCGATGCCTGCTTTGACAAACTGAAGATACTGGCGCCGGGCATCTTCAGGCCGATCGGAAAACAATGCCAGCACATCACCGGTACGCTGCCAGGTAAATGTGTGTTTGTTCATGATCGCGGTGTGGCCTGAGTAACGGAAACGTCCCAGCGCCTTAAGGTTTTCGACGAGACCGCCTCGCAGTGGATTGAGATGAATATAGCGGACAAGTTCTTTCAGATAAACGTTTTCCTGGCACAATATGGATTTATACCTGTTTTGAAATAAATGACCGCTGCGCTGATGGCGAATATTGAATCCCATGGCATAGCCTGTCAGCAGACGCCTCATAACTGTTGAAATGGGAACCTTTCCGGTTTTCAAAAGCAGGTGAAAGTGGTTGGGCATCAGTGCCCAGGCATAACATTCAGTGTGGGATTCAGTTACAATTTTATCAAAGCGTGTTAGGAAGTTATTCCGGTCCAAATCATCTTTGAAGATTTCCCTGCGTTCAATTCCTCTGCCAATGATATGGTGCAAAGCTCCGGGAGCATCTATGCGTGCTTGTCGTGGCATAATATTAGCTTAGCATAATAAAGGTATTCTATAAATCAAAAACTAAAATATAAAGGGCGTCCCCTTGTACTAAGCGAGCAAGACATGTTATTGTTGATTGATTCCCATGCCTTCTCACTTTCAGATTTTCTTAGGCTATAGTGCTCCAAATTTCTGAGGTACAGGTCTGTGGTTTTTGCCTGTCCCTGGCGGGAAATGTCACTATTTCACGGACGTCCCCAAGGTTTCAATTGTCTTTTCAATCAGGTCCCCTACCCGAGCCAACTCTGGACGCTTTGCCAACATCATTTTAGCCCTGGCAAAATATTCATCAGGGGGGTAGTTGCTGGCCATACTATCGAAACGGCCGGATGACTGCTGTGGATCATCATCAATAAAGGCCAATGCCACAAGCAGGCTTGCGCTCAGTTGTTCAGGGGAATCAATGGATTTAGACAATTCCCGTTGTAAATCACCAAGAATGGGCGCCCAGTTGCTGACATCCCCTGTTAGCAGGGCTTGTTCCCACCAGGAACGGGGTATGGGCATTGAAAGATAGGCAAGAATACACTTCACTTTTGCTTCAGCGTTATCGCCGCAGTCATACAATTCCACACCAAGGCTATCGTACCAAAGGCTCATTTACAGTACCATTCACCCCACATTTTCAGAATGTATACAATGTCAATATTTCACGGACGTCCCCAAGGTTTTGAAGCTATTCATCACGCGCATGCTTCTTTATTATATCAAGAAGTTCCTCAACTTGGCCTTGAGTAAGATCCTGTATTGGTTTTAGGAGATGTCGTCCGGAGTTTATTTCATCTGCTCTGATGGATTCGTCCAGCATTTGAATATTCTTAAGTTCATCGACAAATTCATTTCTTTCCTCCGGACCACCGATAAAATGTTTTTCATTGATGAAAGCATAAATTATTCCATTGTGAAAAACCGAAACAACCCTTAGTTGATTATTTCCATCAATAGCAAAAACCGGGAATTTGGTTTTGGCACTCATAAAAATATTGTTCTTGATTGACCATTCTAAAATTTCTGTCAATCTTCCTGCAAGTATTTGGTCTTCATAGTTTGCATAGGCCTCATGCAATTTATCAACTGCCCACCAAATCGTTTCATCAGATGATTTTTTATCCGAAATTTCTTGAGTTTGTCCGATGAGAGTGGGGACCAAGACCATTTGCGACTGATCGTCTCCATAGCATTTGAATTCCAGACCCAGCACTTCAGCATTTTGCATTTCCCTGTTGAGATATTCGATCATTCTCCTAACTTCAGGGCGTATTTCATCAGCTCCAATCATCAATCGCATTCGCCCACTTTTTAAATTTAATTCAACCTCGTTCCAGAAATCCTCAACATCCAATTCCTGCCCAAAAGCATCAAGCAAGAGATCATCCAGGCTTTCATTCTTTTTATTCCAAAAATCTGTAGCATATTGCCTGACTCTTCCCGAAGCCCAATTCTCTTTTGCATTCGCAGCATACTCGATCAGCTGACCCATAACTTCACGCCTGGATTCTGGGTTTTGAATCAATTTTGTTTCAACCAGGGTGAGCACACCTTTTTGATCAACATATAAATGGTCTAATGACCAGCTGCCAACCGGCATTTCACGTCTCAGTAAAACGAATTGAGGCGGGTCTTCTCCCCCAGGATCGATTTGTTTTCCAGGGATAATTTGAGGATAATTTTCAAGCAGGGTTTGGAGGGCATCTTCCAAAGTTTTTCCAAAAAATCCCTCGCGCATCGATCGATAAGGAAGTGAGTTCAACGACTCTTTATCAATAATGAATATTTCATCGGATTTATTTTTTTCCATCTGCTTTGTTTCCTTTTTACTATGCTATTCCAGGTTATCCAGCAAATTCCGGATGCGCTCTATCACTATGTCGATTGCTTCAAACCATTTCTCCTTGTTCAGGTACAATGGTATGAATGGCGGATTAGTGTTCGGTCCGGGATTGTCGCCAAAGGTAATTTTTTTAAACCGGAATTGTCCGCCGCTTTTAGTGTAGAAGTCTTTCACATAAGCGCCGTGTATCAACCCTGAAACTGTGTTTAGATATTCGAGACAGGCATCTGTTGGCAAACCAAGCTTTTTAAAACGATAATGTAAGCTGTGTGTTGTAGTTAGCTCTCCTCTTTTATTAAGCTGACCGATGTTGAATTGCTCTCCTGTTTCCGGGTGTTCGTACTTCAGCATCGGACCGGCATTGCCCCAGTCAATAGTCAGATCGTGATCTTCAGTCTGTTCGAAAACCCACTTCACAAAATCAACTGCATCCGGACCCACTGACGATGCTATTTCTTCCAGAAATTCATCTTCTGTTATGCGTTTTCTTCTGCTTGATTTTGCAGTCGATCGTTCATCAGGCAATCGCACAGAGATATCTTTTGGGGAAACAGACGTCCGGATCTCGACAATGGCTCGCGTAATTTCTTTGGTGCGGGCGATAATCCGCGGTTGAATGAACAGGTTTTGATTGTCTTCCGGTGTTTCTCTATAGATGGCAAGTTCAATTAGCTGCAGAGAGTATCCCAGGTGGGGTGTCTGTTGAAGAAACAGGGACATCTCAATAATGCTTTCGTGGATGCCGTCACCGACGATTGCCAGCAGAAATCTTCCTTTTTCAAGATTCTTTGACACACGGTCAATAAAGATATGCGGATCAAATTCATCTTCTTCAATTTGCTCGAACAATTCGACTAATGGGTCTGTATTTCCAGTGCTTTTATTGGCTTTATTGATAGCAGCTACCAGGTCGCTGTAAGACCATCCGGCCATGTCTTTGGCATAATCGATAATTTGAGCAACAACCGTCCGCCTGGCTTCGGGATTTCTCCACAGTTTGGTTTCAATCAGTGAAATATACCCCTTGCTGTTAAGGTAAAGAAGATCAATCGGCCCGACAGCGGTGGGCACTTCCCTGGCAATAGGGATTGATCCGCTAAAAGCGGGCTCTATTTCAGAAAAGGGCAGGATACTATGATTTTCGTATAGAAGCTGCTGCAGCCAGTTTTCATCAAAATCTCTTTCAGTGAATTTCAGACGTTGAAGAGCGGTCGCTTGCCCGTTTCGAATGACTAATGGTGATGCATACTGGTCATTTTTCATGTTTTTCCTCTAATGTAATCAAGCCGGGGTGGACGGGAGGCCATCAATATAAGTCTATTAACCCCCTAATTGTTCGCTTTTTGTTTTGCCTTAGATAGAAGATCGACCAGATCGGTAAGATGTTTGTCGTCGAAAAAGAAAGTGGCATCGCGGTTCCATGTTACTGCATCTTCAGCTTGCGGCCCAGAAGCACCTCTGACTTCATCTTGTGAAATATTAAAGTATTGGCACAGCCGGTCAAAGTAAAACATAATTACAAGTCCATTTTCAGTTGAGCTTAATTCTGGAAATATACTAGTGAGGGTACCTCTATATCCATCTTCAGGCATGTTACCCACAAAAGCAATATTGGATCTTGTCCTGTTCACAACATCATGTAGCACGCGTAGTTCGGACATTGCTTTATCGTAGAGTTCAAGGACACCATTTTTATCTGCAATCCCGCGAAGCTCTTCCCAGGTTCGGGGCGGTTTACGTTTAGATTTACTTTCCGCACGGGTTTGTACCTGTGATTCATCAAGGAGAAATGATTGACCGAGGAGTTCCCTACCGCCGGTTTTAAAGTATGCGAATGTCGCAACATTAATGTCAATATCATGAGTTTCGGACAGATATTTAACAATTCTTTCTGTTGCAGAATCTAGTGACGAGGCAACGATATAAATCCGGTGCCTTTCATTCAGCACCTCGGGTAAGCTTGTTTGAAATTTTGCTCTGAAAGTTTGTTCAAATTCGGTCTCATCGAGAAAGTCATTGGCAATATCCACGATGGCCTCATGTCCCAGGTTCTGGATCCATGAAGCATAATCCAGGGATTGGGCAACAATGTTACGAGGCGTTTTGTCTCTTTTTAATTCAAGGATGACAAGATTGCCATCCAGATCAATAGCTAGTAGATCAATAAATCCACCATAATCAGTTTGCACCTGCTGCCCAATCACAAGGAGATCATTGCTGATTAGACCAATGTCATGCTTAAGCCAATTTTCAAGACGAGATTCAAGATTAAGTTTGTTCTGCAGAATTGGTTTAGGGCGTTCACCATCCAGATGCCAAAGTTTTATTTCTGTCGGCATGATAATTTTCTCCTTTGAGGGCTAATTATTATTAAATTTTCAAATATAATCGACTTTTATCTGCATGCCATGTATTTAATGATATTTCAATGGATTGCCGTGGTTCGTCCCAAGAAATATATTTGATTCGATCCGACTCTAATAGGCTTATTTTTTAATCATATGTTCATGTCCTTTTTGTTGAGAATGACACCCGGAGCATAAGGCCATTAAATTCCACTATGCATTTTCTCTCTTGTTACCATTTATGTGATGTACGTGAAGTTCATACGGTATCCCCCTCTTGCTGGAAAAGGATCAGATTGTAAAAACTGAATTTACGAAACAATTATTCTGAGTAGATGGTTCTATAGTGTTTTCGCAGATTATCCTGCGAAGGCCAGAGTCTGGTTTCTTCAGGTGTAAATATCTTTCGGTCCGCTAAGGGTAGAATGTGTGCTGGTATATTGTTGTCCATGCGGACGCGGCTCGAAACCAGCAATTCGTAATCTCTCCCCACACTCATCAAACCTTCATCGAATGACCAGTGGCATAATCGGCAGAGGCACATGCCATTGGTGGGATGATCGTCGTGGCTCTCCCTCCAGGGGACGACGTGGGCGGCTTCCACAACCGTGTGGCCTTCAGGTGTGAGCATACGAATGCCGCACATGGCGCAACGGTGATCATAAAGATTCACAATCGCTTTTCTAAAGCCGGCATCTCGAACCGGTTTCTTTTTTTCTTCGGATAGCTCTTCAAACAACCCTATCTGTTCTGCAACTTTTCCCACTAAAGTTTGAGCATATTCATAGGATACTGTATTTACAAGACCCTGCTGCATGACAATGGGCTGGGTTTGTAGATGGAAATAGGTCTGTATAAGCACGGCTCGCAGCTTTTCAAGTGAATCAGGATCACACATGTATTGAAACAACTTATCATCGAGTTTGGCGCCGGTATAGATCTTCCTGCATTTTGCCATGGAAGTGACGTTGTAATCCTTATCCGAATCATAGCCAGGATTAGCAACCCGATGCCAGAAACCGTCACTTTTAAGCCTTGGAAAGGGGTGGGCCATAGTCGAACGCTGGCCGATCGGCATGACCGCACTCCAGTAAGCATTCCAGGTGTCAACCAGTTCGAAAGAGGGTTCTATGAAATTGCTGGTGATCAACCCTTGGGAAATTAAGTCCATAATGGACAAGAGAAGAAATGGTTTGTGGGGGGCGTAATGGTTTGTTTCGAAAGGGTATCGGTTGCGTCCACGATCAGTTCGTAACCTTGAAAATTTAATAAGATATTTATCCAGCATTTAATATCTCCACAATCATAGTAAATTGGAGACTAATGGGCAATATGAACCACCTCAAGGATAGGAAGTTCCCAGCAGTCAGTTTGAATCCTCTCCTGAAAACCATCGGCTGAATCCTCTCTATTGCGCCGATACATAGCCAAGACCCTTACATCCATGATATTTTCAAGACGATTCTGCCAATGCTTTGAGCCTTCCTGTGAAAGCCTTGCCAAACAGATATTGTTTCCATTAACAATTTCTATTCTATCGTTTTTTGGGCGGAAGAACACACTATCCCCTGTTTCCAAAATAGACAATTGCTCATGAATTTGATGCTTTTCCGGAAAGGTAGCGGCATAGTCCATATACATTTGATCTAAACCCAGCATCTCATATTGCCGGCCATCGATTCCAATAGAATCAGTTCTGCCGCGATATGTGAAAGGCATCATGAAGTTTCCACGGATGTCTTTTAAAAATGGATTCGGATCTGGGGTTAGTTTTAAAAGGTGAAGGGTTTCCTCGGCGCGGGTCATACCGACATACATTACACGCCGTTCTTCTTCCCATTGATCCTTTCTAGTTGGGATATGCCAATCCCCATCTGTAATGAACACATGGGGAAATTCCATGCCTTTGGCCGAATGTATGGTGCTCATGAATATGCCTTGGCCAATAACCTTATCCCTGCGTTGTTCTGCTGCAAATTCATAAAGTCGGTCTATGGCCCAGCTGCATGGCAGTATGCTGTTTTCTGTATCTACCTGATAATCATCTAAAAAATTATTGATGATTTTCCACCAAACAGTCATTTTGCGTTCTTGAAGGGCAACGCTCAGATTCTTTTTAATATCACTAGCCCGCAAATTCTCTTTTTCATTGGAAGCCAACCAGTTAAATGCCAATTGAAATTCCCGCAGGCGATGAAGGGAAAGACCTTTTTCCAATGTTATTCTTATAGGATATTCAGCTTCTTCCAAAACAGCCCGTATAGCCGATAGTGTAGATTTTGCACGCGACAACACAGCAAAGTCCTGCCACTGAGTCTTTGGATCAAGTTCTCTTGTTCGATCAATTTCACTTTTTATGTATTCAGCCTGATGTTTGAGGGTATCGATTGAAATGATCCGCACCCGTCCCTGGCCCACAGAGTCGAGGCGATGCCATCTGCCGCCAGGATCTGTTGTTTTTCTTGCATGATTGATTTGGATAGGATGGTCGCCCTTCATGCGATCTCGGTTGGTGCAAATCAATGCGTTGGATGCGGCAATGATGTGTCCGCTGGAACGGTAATTTTCAACCAGGTATATTGTTTCCGATGGGTAATCTTCCTGAAAGCGCCGAATAAAGCGAACATTGGCCCCTCTGAATGTGTAGATGTTCTGATCATCGTCACCTACGGCCAACAATGTTAATTGACTGTCTTCCTCTTCAAGTGATCGGCCGGCAATGGCGGAAACCAGGTCATACTGATCTTCATCAATATCCTGATATTCATCAACCAAGATATGACTGTAACCGGCCAGCAGACGATCACGGACCTCATCTGAATCGAGTCCAAGGATGTCACCTTCACCCTTCAACAGGCTCACTGCTCCTTTGATAATGGCGTCGAAATCGATATTGCCGTGATTGCCGGATTCAATCATATCGCGAATGGAGATACCGGCCAGACGCATGGCCGCACCATGATAAGTAGCAATCGTAACACCCCGGGCAGCCCTTCCTACAAGATCAAAAAGACGCTTTCTCAATTCAACGGCTGAGCTGTGATTGAAGCAAAGCACAAGAATCTGTCGTGCAGGTATGCGTTCGACTTCCAAAAGATAGGCACATCGGTGGACAATGACCTTGGTTTTTCCGGAACCCGGTCCGGCAAGGATAAGCATGTTGTCTTCTAGGGGCCGGCCGACAGCTGAGATTTGTACCGGGTTTCGAAGGTTTTCAACAATCGAGCGATACGTTTCAGCGGTTGTGGCCTTATCCAGCAATTCAACATCATCTTCAAAATACTTGTGTATAAATTTATCTCTTTGAAGGGTAAAGTAGTCTAACACTAAGGTGAGTGCTTCGGACACTTTTTCCAAAGCCAAATTCGCGTAAAGCGTCATTACATGGACTTGAAGTCGCTTTTCCTTATAATGAATTTCCAAAGGCTTAAAATCACTTTTACGGTAATAGCGCCCCTTGCCCGATGGTGACAGACGCATGGTCATGGCTTGCCTAAGAATAGCCAACCCTCCTTGTAAGGTGAGTACCTTTTGTTCATGCATGAACATGAGGGCTCGATCAATGGCCGGCAGCATCTTCTTAACCTCTGCACTCAAAGCGATGTCCGCTTTGATGGCGTCTGAGAGCTCATCGCTGGTAAAAGGCAGGCGTACATCCCTGGTCAAAGGGGTATCCTTTTTTGCTGCCAATTTATGACACTTGTCTACTAAGGTCTGCAGGATCGTATGGGAAATGTTGTGTCTTAGAGAAATGGTTTTAAGAATATTTTTCCAGCTACGCTGCAGTTTAATTTGGTATTGGCCCCGATTAACATATCTGAGTTCAAAGCTGCCGTGGGAGGCCGCAAATCCCTTACCGTCATACGATATACCCTTGATCAGTTGCCGTAGAATATCAGGGTTGGTTTTGTGGCCTTCATTGGTAAGTCGCTGGTTAAGACGACTTAAATTGAGCACAACCCAGTTGCCGTCATCTGCCTCTGGATCTTCCTCCTGTAAAAAGTTGATTAGCTCCTTTTCAAGATCGCACACCCTTTGAAGGACAGATGGTGCCTTGTTTTTTCCTTTGGGTCTTAAAATAGCCGACATTGTTATGCCCTTGTCGATCAAGCCGGCTTCTGCCATATCATGTAAGGCTGAAATAATGATTTGTGCGGCAGTTAATCCTGTTGCCTGCTCCATTTTTATCAAAAGCTCTTTTTGGGGAAAAGCTGCTTCGGCAATACCATCGGCTCGTATTCCGCGTTCTTGGCTCTGGTTGAACAAAATTTGCAGAATCGTACTCCAAAGGCTTTGGGTGGAAGGGGGTAGGTTGAGCCGATCCATTATTTCTTGGACTTTATCAAAAGATTCAACTAGAGGCTTTCCCTGAAACATGTCTGTTTGGTTTTGATTGCGTTCAAGAAATCCGGCTCTTTCCAGCCAGGCAATGGCGGTTTTTACTTTAGTGTCTCTGAAGTCAGGCTTCAATTCTTTCATCTCAGCCAGATCATCGTCCCGCAATAATTCATCGCTGGTGACAATAATTTCACCATGTTGATTTCTCTTAGTACGCCGCAATGCTCTTAAGATACGTGCAATCTCTTTTTGTCTTAATTCAGAAAAGGAGCCCATCTGAAATTGTCTGCTTGCATCCTGTTCATCGTATAAAAGGATGCAATGAGCAGGTTTTAAATCCCGCCCAGCACGACCTGCTTCCTGGATATAATTCTCAAGGGAGCCGGGCATTTCAAAATGCAGCACCAGCCTGATGTTTTCTTTGTCGATTCCCATGCCGAATGCATTGGTGGCGCAAATAACGGAAGTTTCACCATCAATGAACGATTCGATGATTTCTCGTTTCTCTTTTGCATCCAGGCCGGCATGAAAGGCTTCTGCAGGCATGCTTTGATGATTTAAAAAGTCTCGAATTTCTTCGGTTGACTTTCTTGTGGCCGCATACACGATAATTCCTGCCGGTTCACGAGATGCGTCAATGTGTTCTTTTATGATCTCATGCGCTTTTTCGAATTTTTCAGCCTTTGACACCGGGATGGCTTCAAAGCTCAGATTTTCCCGTTCGATCCCCCCGGAAAAAAGCAGCAAATCCTGGTCAAGCTCTTCTTTGAAATGGGCTAAAATTTCTTCGGTCACATCCGTCTTTGCAGTGGCGGTGAAGCATGCCACCGGGGGTAGGGGCAGGTTTTGCTCTTTAGAAAACTCGCGGATAAACCGGGCCGCATATAAATAGTCAGGTCTGAAGTCATGTCCCCATTTGGACAGGCAGTGGGCTTCATCAAACACCCAACATCCAATCTCGCGTTGGCGTAATAAATTTCTTAGACTTATGCTGCGCAGCGCCTCAGGGGAAATATATAAAATTGCTGTATCGCCCAGCCGAATTCTATTGAACACTTCACCGCGTTCAGGCGGCGTCTGAAGGCCGTACACTGCTTCGGCAAAAGGAGTGCCGGTCTTTTTAACAAGGTTGTCCACCTGGTCCTTCATCAAGGCCTGGAGCGGTGAAATGACAATTGTTAGGGTTCCTCGCAATTGATAACGGACCAAAGCGGGGAGCTGGTAGCACAGGGATTTGCCGCCACCGGTGGGCAAAATGCCAAGGGTTGGCTCGTCAGCCATACATCCTGTGACAATCGCGCGCTGAAGACTTTCACCGTTTTGGGTACTGGGTTTTTCACGAAAGGATGGATAGCCGAATAATCGGGTCAAATGTTTGTCAGGATCATGATTTTCCCCGCAATAGGTACAATCAGGTCGGCCGCATGGATTTTCTCTGAGTTTTTTTATAATCGACGGGATTTTAGGGAAACGATGGCGCACCCATGGCGGCAGTACCGAATTACCGCCGGCAACCTGAAGCCAGGCCATGCAATAGGCGGCAATGGGACGCTTATCATGCTTTTCAAGCAAGCTGGAAACAGCCTCTTGAACATTATGCTTGCAAACTATGTTGGCGGTATTTGTATTAAAGTATTCAAGAGCCTCTTCAGGATTTCTTATCTTCGCTTGTGCAATTTTGCTGAAGACAGATGCGATCCCTTTGCCGGAAAATGTGTTGAAAAGGCTTTCTTGAAAACAAAATCGATTAAAATCAATCAACCCTGCATTCTCCGCACACATGGAGATGAAACTATCACATTGATCCTTAAATACTGTTGCTGCCAGCTTGGCATCGTCCGCCGGGCTGTTGATGGACGAGCGCACCAGTTTGTAATTTTTTACAAGATGGTGGTATGGGTTTTCAGGAAATGCCAGCGGCGAAAGGTAGAGAGTGTCAATTACCGGCTTATCAAGAAGTTTTAACCATGGAGACGCTGCCTTTAAGATGGGGAAATCATGACCTAACAAATTGTGGCCAAGAACATAATCTGCATCACGGGAAAAAGCATCCAGTTGTTTTAATACAGCTTTGGATCCAGCGAGTTTGGATTTTTCCAGGATATGGCTATTGAAGACAGCACCGATCTGCCTGATTTTGCCTGACCGGGTGGTTTCAAGGTCGAGGAGAAGAGTACGATTTAACAGCCCATCAATGTCCATATTCTTGATTGAATGCAGATTTCTTTAGGTTACCAAGCTGAGCTTTAATCCTTTAAACCGTTCTTTTAGACCTTAAAAAACAGCTTCTAAGGACTTTTATTGTCCTTATATAGCCTAAATTATAAAATATTTCAATGGATTGTCTTGGTCCGACCCCAGAAATACGATCCCACTTACTCAGTTTTCAGTTGAAGAACGACTTTTTTATGCATGAGAACCTGGGCTCGTTTTTCACCTTCGAAGGTGCATCAAAGCAGTATGCCCTTATGCGTGGGTTGAAATGGGAAGGTGGAGACTCGATCGACGATTATTGCTGATGAACTTCACAAGACAACAAACTCTCAAGCAAGTTAATAATCGATTTTTCAGCATTCACATTAGGCTTCAAAGGAAATGCCCCGACTCCATAAAATTTATTTTTACATCTATTAATTTCACATTCCTTACAGTATTTTTTATGATGAAATATATTGAATACATCCCCTGGATATACGACAAATGACCCTAAAACATTATTAATTGCGTCCTTATATGCATGCATTTTGTTTATGTCTTCGTTTTTAAATTTATTCCTTTCCCCTTTATCAACCTCCATCTTAAATTTAGCATCAAAGATAATAATATGTTCTAGTGATTCATTAGGGCGATAGACTTCGAGAGAAATATCTGGATCAAAAGTATTGGAATAAGACTCTACATTCGACCTATAATATTTTTTAAAAAACAATTTAATATGTGGAAATTGTTTATCTTCTGATCTAAATTCAAAATAGGAATATGTCCTATTTTCTTTTCCTATAGTTTTGGTCGTCTCATCTTT
>Ga0180435_10001319_pt1 | contig 25997 bp, 27 predicted proteins | sample SS_ome_3_FD_132467 | JGI IMG/M metagenome (GOLD analysis project Ga0180435, IMG submission 132467) | Hypersaline lake sediment archaeal communities from the Salton Sea, California, USA - SS_3_S_1 metaG | ecosystem: Environmental > Aquatic > Non-marine Saline and Alkaline > Hypersaline >... | reverse complement strand
GAAAAAAAGTAATAGATCAGAAGCTCATTGAAGGAATTGATAACCGTAATTTATCAATCCAGACCAGCTAACCTATTACTCTTTTACGTTCAAAGCACTATGGTGCTTTATGTCGTGGCGGAGAGATAGGGATTCGAACCCTAGATAGGCTCACACCTATGCTGGTTTTCAAGACCAGTGCATTCAACCAAACTCTGCCATCTCTCCACATTTTTATATTAAGTTTTTGCGTTGCCTTCATGATGTCGATGGGAACCAAAAACATCCCGTTGAAAACTCGCTATGCTAGTATAGCAAATTGTATATAGCGTGTCAATAAAAAATCAGCAGTTGTATTAAGAAGTATTGGAGGCTATTCATATCCGACCGCATCATGCACTTTTCGGATTGTAACATCCCTAATTTCGTTGTTTTTACCCTTGGCACTCACTTTAACATATCTTTTTGTATATCCGATTAAATTGCCTTTTTTATCGGTATCCTCTTCTTCAAAAAGCACTTCTGTCTTACTGCCGATAAATGTCTCTGCAAACCTGTTTTGTAAAGCCATATCCAGATTCAGAAGCGCAGCCACTCTTTCTTTTTTTATACTTGAGGGTATTTGACCACTCATGGTTGCGGCTTTAGTGCCTGTTCGGACAGAGTAAGGGAATACATGCAATTTCGAAAACTTGATATCTTGAACAAACTTCTTAGTTTCCGAGAACTCGTGCTCGGTCTCGCCCGGAAAACCTACGATTATATCGGTTGTGATCGCGGGGTTATCGAAATAGTTTCGAAGGAGTGTTGTACATCGCAGGTATTCTTCCGGAGTATATTTTCTGTTCATGCGTTCAAGTACGGTTTTGCTTCCGCTTTGAAGGGAAAGGTGGAAATGCGGGCATAGACTCTCGATTCTCGAAGCCTCAGAGCAAAATGTCTCATCTATTAGCATAGGTTCCAATGAACCAAGGCGCAGCCGCTTTAGTCCGTCAATTTTATCGAGTTCTTTTAGTAAAGTGATCAAGTTGGTGTCGTTTTCAAAATCTATACCGAATGATGATACATGAATACCGGTAAGGACAATCTCCAAAGTCCCCTTTAAAACAAGATTTTCGATTTCTTTTACAATACTCTTAAAGCTTCTGGACCTTGCCTTCCCCCGAACATAAGGGATTATGCAATAGCTGCAAAAATTATCGCATCCTTCTTGAACCTTAACAAAAGCCCTTGTTTTGTCGGTCGGTGTTGAAAGAGAAAGTTCTTCGAATCGCTCCTCTTCTCGAATCTTAGAAACCTTTGATTGCAGTTTTCTTGAGCGCAATGTTTCAAGTACCATAGAAACGATTTTGCCTCTTTCGGAGTTGCCGATTATAACGTCGACATCGCATTTTTCCTTCAAAAGTTCTCCGTCCTTTTGGCTTAAACATCCCGCTGCGCAGACTATGGCATTCCCATTGAGTCTTCTTGCTCTGTTTATCATCTGTCTGGATTTCTTGTCAGCCATAGCGGTAACGGTGCAAGTACTGATAATATACACATCGGCTTTTTCTTCAAAACAGACTTTAGTAAATCCCTCACGCAAAAAAAGCTCCAGCATTGCTGCGGAGTCGTATTGGTTGACTTTGCATCCGATAGTACTAACAGCAACTTTTAATTTGCTCATACCATTTCGTCCTTTTCGTACATAATCATAGCAAGAGCAGCCATTCCGGCTGTTTCTGTGCGCAAAATTCTCTTACCGAGGCTTATCGGCGTTGCACCGGTCTCAATAAGCTTTTCCGCCTCAGAAGAGCTAAATCCACCCTCCGGACCGATAATAAGTCCGATGTCTTTTGCATCACTATGTTCCAATACACTCTTTAAATCGGTTTTTTCTTCGCCCTCATAGCATAGCAGAGTGAGTTCATGCTTTGCCGAGCTCTCAAAAAGAGATTCAAAGCTCAATGGGTTGCTTATTTCTGGGACAACAGCCCTTTTACACTGCTTAACTGCTTCCAAAGCGATTCTTTCAAGACGCTCCTTCTTCCTGTCGAACCCGTTGTTTGGTATTTTAACACAGCGGCTGGATATGAAAGGTATGATGGAAAAAACACCGAGTTCAACGGTTTTTTGTATAACAGTGTCCAATTTCATAGATTTTGGGAGGCCCTGATATAGAGTGACTCTCGTTTCGGGTTCGGTCTCGCTGCTTTTCTTTTCGAAGATTTTGAAACTTACATACATTTCGTCTATATAATCTATTTCGGATAGATATTCATATCCCGAGCCGTCCAGAAGAATGCATTTCTCCCCAGGCTGACATCGAAGTACTTTGGTTATATGGATGAATTCCTGTTCGAAAATCTTGGCATTCTCATCCGTAATATCGGTTTTTTCAACGAAGAATCTTCTCATACCATTTTTGGCGTTGCTGTGACTGCTCGCCATTCTCCCATTTCTGAAATATTTAAAACCTTGAATTTCATATTCTCCAATGAGTCCAAAACATCCTTAAGTCTGTCGGCGATAATTCCGGACATGATATATATACCATCGGTTTTAAGATATTCTCTTACGTTTTTATTTAAAGAGATAATTACATCTGCGATTATATTTGCGACAATGATATCAGCATGCCTGACTTCTGTGTCTGATAATAGATCAGAGATTTTAGCTTCTACCGTATTTCCAGTTTCGTTTATCGAACAATTCTCTTTGGTGATATCAATGCAAACCTTGTCCCTGTCAAGGGCGAGTACGGAATTTGCACCCAGCTTTGCAGCAGCGATCGAAAGAATCCCCGAACCGCAGCCTATATCTATTATTTCGCTTTTGCTTGAAACATACTTTTCAAGCTCTGCGATACACATCTGTGTTGTTTCGTGCAGACCGGAACCGAAAGCCGCTCCCGGGTCGATTTTTAACATAATCTCGTCATCTTTTGGACTGTATTGCTCCCATTCAGGACAGATTACTATCTTTTCGCCTGCTTTGAACGGCTTAAAATACTTTTTCCAAACTTCAGTCCATTCACTGTCCTCGCGTAAAGCAACTTCGAAACTGATATCTATAAAATCATTGGACCGTTTTTTCAAAGATTCAAGTCCTTTAAATAAAGTCTTTTGCATTGAAGGATAGTTTTGGTCATCCTCAAGATACACTTTAAATATAATATTTTCTGTGTTCTGTTCGGATACTAAAGCCTCTTCGATATAGTCCCAATCACCAGATTCAGGATATTCTCCACCGACGATTTCAAAACCCTCAATCTCGAGGTCGTAAAGAAAAGCGGACACAGCGTCCATACCCTTACTGTTTGTATGGATTTTTATCTCATTCCATTTCAATGTATAATTGAATCCTTTACTTTGTCAAAGAAGCTTTTGCCCTTAGATTTTTCAAGTTCCTGATATTCTTTAAGCAGTGTTTTCTGCTTTTCGCTCAACTTCTTCGGAGTTTCTATATTCACTTTAACGTACAGATCTCCATGTGCTTCAGAGCGCAAATGCTTGATCCCTTTTCTTTTGAGCCTGAATGTAGTCCCTGTCTGTGTGCCGTCGGGTATGCGATATTTCACTTTACCGTCCAAGGTAGGGACTTCAATCTCTTTGCCGATACAAGCATCTACGAATGATAACGGCATATCCAAGAATAGATTGTAGCCGTCACGTTTGAAATATTTATGCGCCTTTACGTATATGACAATCTGCAAATCCCCCGGACCGCCGCCCTTTTCTCCTGGCTCGCCTTCGCCGCGAAGAGTGATTACCTGACCGTTGTCGATTCCGGCAGGAATAGTCACTGCGATCTTTCTTGTCTTTTGAACCTTTCCTTGTCCTCTACAGGCTTTACACGGGGTGTCGATTATATCGCCCGTACCCTTACAATCGGGACAGGGAACAACGTTTACAAAGTTTCCGAATGCAGAATTTCTTTGTTGACGAACCTGCCCGGAACCGCCGCATGTCGAGCATGTATGCTTAGCTGTTCCTTTTTCTGCTCCGGAACCGTCACATTCCGAACAATTCTCTTTTCTGCGAATCTGGACATCTTTCTTTATACCGAAAGCGGCATTTTCAAATGATATTTCCATATTATATCGAAGGTCAGAACCTCTGACGGGACCGTTATAGCTTCGCCTGTTTCCGCCTCCTCCGAAGAACGAATCGAATATATCGCCAAATCCGCCCATTCCGCTCATAAAGTCCTCAAAACCGCCAAAACCGCCGCCTGCGCCGCCACCGGCAGCATCAAAGGCAGCATGACCAAACTGGTCATACTGAGTCTTCTTTTTCTCATCACCGAGAACTTGATAAGCTTCGTTTATTTCTTTAAACTGTTTTGCCGCTTGCTCATCACCGGAGTTCAAATCCGGATGGTATTTTTTTGCCTGCTTTCTGTAAGCAGCTTTTATTTCACTGTCGGATGCGCTCTTATCCACACCCAAAACCTCATAGTAGTCTCTCTTTGAAGCCAATTCTCCACCGCCTCTACATTTTTAAACCTTATCCTAAATACAACTTAATCCGTCGCTCTGAAAAGAGGACGGATAGTTGTGTTATTCTTTCGATTCAGCTTTTATTTCTCTTTGTTCTCATCTTCGTCTACGACTTCATAGTCTGCATCGACAACATCTTCATCCGGTGCTTTACTGCCATCTGCGCTGTTATCGCCCATATCCGCCCCCGGAGCACCGCCTGCAGCGTCCGCTTGCTGGTATGCTTTTCCGAAAACTTCGTATGATGAGTTTGTCAATGTTTCGGTTGCTGCTTTAATCTCTTCCGTATTGTCATTCTTGACTGCTTCGCGAACGTTAGCAACCTCTGCTTCGAGCTTCGATTTGTCCTCTGCACTTATCTTATCGCCCAAGTCTTTTATAGTCTTTTCCGTCTGGTAGATAAGCGAATCAGCGTTGTTTCTCGCTTCGATAGCTTCTTTATTCTTCAAATCCTCTTCAGCGAACTGCTCGGCATCCTTAACAGCTTTATCAATCTCATCGTCCGATAAGTTTGTCGATGCTGTTATGGTGATTTTCTGAGAGTTGCCCGTTCCCATATCTTTCGCTGAAACGTGTACGATACCGTTTGCATCGATATCAAATGTAACCTCGATTTGCGGAACACCACGGGGAGCAGAAGGGATACCGGTCAGGTTAAATCTGCCCAAAGTCTTGTTAGCATTCGCCATCTCTCTTTCGCCTTGAAGAACATGTATTTCAACAGTCGTCTGACCATCTGCCGCTGTCGAGAAGACCTGGCTTTTCTTAGTAGGTATGGTCGTGTTTCTCTCGATAAGCTTTGTGCATACTCCGCCAAGGGTTTCGATTCCCAAAGATAGAGGAGTAACATCCAACAGCAATACGTCTTTTACGTCTCCGCCCAAAACTCCCGCTTGGATTGCAGCTCCGATAGCTACACACTCGTCAGGGTTGATTCCTTTATAAGGATCTTTTCCTGTAATCTCTTTGACCATATCTTGAACAGCCGGAATTCTTGTTGAACCGCCGACCAAGATGATTTTGTCAATCTCACTTGCAGCGAGTCCGGAATCCTTGATAGCGCTTCTTGTTGGCCCTGCTGTTTTTTCGACGAGGTCAGAAGTAAGATCATCGAATTTTGCTCTTGTAAGGTTAAGCTCCAAATGCTTAGGACCTGATGTATCCGCTGTGATGAACGGCAGGTTTATGTTGGTCTGAAGTACGCCGGAAAGGTCGATCTTCGCTTTTTCTGCAGCTTCCTTAAGCCTTTGCATAGCCATCTTATCCTTCGAAAGGTCTATTCCGTTCGAAGCCTTGAACTCTTTAACCATCCAAGCGATAACCTTATCGTCAAAGTCATCTCCGCCGAGTCTGTTGTTTCCGTTAGTAGCGAGAACTTCGAATACTCCGTCGCCGATCTCAAGGATTGAAACATCAAATGTTCCGCCGCCCAGGTCATAAACCAAAATCTTTTGGTTGCCCTGTTTATCGAGTCCGAAAGCGAGCGAAGCCGCTGTAGGCTCATTTATTATACGCAGAACTTCCAGTCCTGCGATTTTTCCTGCATCCTTAGTAGCTTGTCTTTGGCTGTCAGAGAAATAAGCAGGCACTGTTATAACCGCCTCGGTTACTGTCTCGGAGAGATACGCCTCCGCATCTGCCTTCAGCTTTTGAAGAACCATAGCCGAGATTTCCTGCGGTGAATATGTCTTATTATCGATTTTGATTTTTCTGTCCGTTCCCATGTCTCTTTTGATAGAAACGATTGTCTTGTCAGCGTTTGTAACTGCCTGACGCTTCGCTACCTGTCCTACAAGTCTTTCACCTGTCGGAGAGAAAGCAACAACGGATGGTGTTGTCCTTCCGCCTTCAGCATTAGGTATAACTGTTGGTTCGCCGCCTTCCATGATAGCTACGCATGAGTTTGTTGTTCCAAGGTCTATTCCAATTATTTTTCCCATTTTTCATTTTCCTCCTACAATTTGTATAAAAATTTTATTTTGTTACGATTACCTTTGCATATCTTATTACTTTGTCGTCCTTTTTATAGCCCTTTTGGAGCACTTGCTTGACGATGCCTTCCTCTTCTCCCTCTTCTCTTTCCACCTGCATCATTGCATCGTGAATATCGTGGTTGAAAGGCTGCCCCAAAGTCTCAATCTCCGTTACACCGATGGACGCCAATGTGTCATTGAACAATTTCGAAAGATTGATAACTCCTTTGATAAAATCATCTTCGGCTTTGTCTTCAGGTATATTTGCTATTGCAAGATCTAGATTATCGAGAACAGGCAATATCTTTAATACTGTATCAAAAACGCCGTTCTGAAAGCTTGTTCCCGCTTCAACCTGCTTTCTCTTGCGGAAGTTTTCAAACTCCGCTCGTTCTTTTTGAAGATGCGCTATGTAGTCGTTCTTCTCTTTTTCGTGCTTTTCACATTCTTCCTTCTCTGCCTTCAATTTTTTATCGAGACTCTTCGTCTTTTTTTCCAGCTTTTTAATTTTCTTAATCAATTCAGAAATATCGTCTTTTGAAATCTCCAAGCGCTCTTCCTTTTCTTCGATTACGATATCCTGAAGCTTCTTTTCCGTTTCCTTTGCCATCTTTGCCACCTTTGCTAATTATTTTTTCTCATTTTTCGGATCCTTACCATCAATAAATCCGTTTAATATCTCGTTTAGACTCTTACCGACATGATCCAATATCGTTACTACTTTGGAATAATCCATCCTCGTAGGACCGATTACACCGAAAGATCCGAGGTTTCTGTCTCCGACTCGATATGTCGCAGTTACTAAACTGCAATCCTTCATCTCGTCGAATTGATTCTCATGCCCGATAGAGATTGAAAATTCGAGGTTGGAAGCCTGGTTCAACATCTTATACAGCATCTCTTTTGTTTCCAAAACCTCCAAAAATCCTTTTGCCTTGTCAACATCTCTGTATTCCGGATAGTTGAATATATTTTGAGCACCGCCGAGGATAATGTCCTTTTTCGTGTGCGGCTCGGTTGTCTCGTGAATAGAATATAAAAGCGATTTAAAAAACTTTTCGTGCGTCTCAATCTCGCCCCTGAAATCATGTGTAATGATCTCAACAGCCTCGACTAAGGATTTACCCAAGAGCTTTTCAGTCAGCATATTGGACAGCATATCCAGATAGTCGGGGTTCAGTCCCGAAGAAACGGTTATAATCTTCTCTTTCACAAGTCCGGATGAGGTGATTATAAGCACCAGGACCTTCGTGTCGGAAATTTTCACAAGCTGTATCCGCTTAAGCTTTGCCTTTTTGAGCTGCGGAGCCAGAACAACGGATATCTGGTTTGTCGTTTTGGATATAATCTCTGCTGTTTTCTCTATTACGTCCGTAATCTCCAAAATCCTGGTGTCGAAAATATCGTTTATTGCGATCGCTTCCTGCTTTGTAAGGTGGGACAGCGACATCAACTTATCCACATATAATCTATATGCCAAATCCGAAGGTATTCTGCCTGCGGAAGTATGCGGCTGTACGAGATAGCCCATCTCCTCCAAATCCGCCATTGCATTTCTTATCGTGGCAGAGCTCACTTCTATACCTTCTTTTTTTGATATAGTACGCGAGCCGACAGGTATACCCGTCAATATATAATCATCTATAATTGCTTTTAATATTTTTTCTTTTCTTGAATCCAGCTCCAAAACAATTACCTTTCCTCTCGGCTGTTAGCACTCTTCTTTGACGAGTGCTAACAACTAGTAATAAAATATCACTAAGAGAGAGGGAAGTCAATCCCAAATTTAACCTTTAACGCTTTTTTACACTTTGTTAATATTCGATAGTTTAGGGGCAGAAGAAAAGCCGAGAGAAACTCCCGGCTTTTCCTTTTTGCCCATCAGCAAAAAGCTGGATGGGACGATTCTAATTCAGTTTAATATTATCTTCTATGCTTTATGCTTCTTGTAAGCAACATTCCTGCAGCTGCAAGCAATGGAAGCACCATAGCGAGTATCCAAGCAATGCTTAGATCTTTAGATGTATCTCCAGTTTGAGGAACATCTTGACTTTCTGCTTCGAATGTCGCAGTAATCGTTGTGTCTGCACTGATATAGAAATCTGCACTATACTCTTCAAAACCTGCGAAAGCATATCCTTCGTTAGGTGTTAACAATGCGATTATATCTGTAAGATCTACAAGACTTCCTGCTTCATAGTCTATGCTTCCCAAAGAAGAAACACCGTTTCCGTCAGTCAATATCGTTAGAGTAACATCCTCGTCCGTTGCGAACTCAGCGGTCAAAGTTGTATCCTCATAGATTGTGAAATCATCAGATGCTTCAACGAATCCTGCGAAAACATAGCCAGCATCAGCAGTAATAAATCCTGCGATTGCGGATATATCGACGATATCTCCTACATCATAGATTTTTTTGCTTATGCTTGTTGAGCCGTGTTCTTCCGCTACGATAGTTAGTATGGCCTCGCCTGTTTCGAACACAGGGCTGGGCTTTCTTACCATCTTCTTAGTTCCGAGCCAAGATTTGTCGAATGTGATGTATCTTGGGTTGTTGGTTGTGTTCTTGTTTGCCCATTCGATAAACTCAAGACCTGAATCCGGAACAGCTTTGAACTCAAGCTTTGTAGGCAATCCGTTTGTATAACAAGGGACATAGATCTCTCTTTGTCCGTTTCCGAAAAGAGCACCGTTAAACTCGACATCTCCGCCGGAATTCATGTTTTTAACCACAAGATCTCCGTTTGCGAAAAGTTCTGGGCGTACTATAAAGCGAAGTTCGGATTTAACAACCGAAGCTACTACAGTAGTTCCGTCGAGCTTCCAAGAAAGGTCTGTTCCGTCAAATTCAACACTGAACACGTCATATCTTCTGCCAGAGGTAAAGGATACGGGTTGTCCTGCGTTTTGTCCCGAGATTCCGCCGCCGAATAGTTTGTTCTGATTTCCGACAGAAATCATAACATCTTCGCCGCCTCGCACGTTATAGCCGAAATGTGCGCTGTATGTGCCGTCGCCATTATCAACAACATATTCGAGAATGGGAAGAACTTTAGGTCTGAAGTTTGCGACAACTTCCTTGTCAGAATCCATCTTCACAACAGTCGGATTGTCAGTATCAGCAACATCTCCGCCGAATGAGACAAATTTATATTTGTCTGCACCCGAAGCCGGGATTGCTGTGATAGTAACATCTTCACCCTTAACCGCTTTAACGGTTGTACCGCTTGTTACGGTTTCGGTTGTACCGTTCTCATGTTCTACTTCGACTTTACCGCCGTGTGCAGGATCTGCATATACGGTAAGATCTACTTTCTTTACCTTCTTCTTGTTGAAAGAAGGAGTCACTTCGTTACGCTCTCTTAGCTCTCTAACATGTTCTGCATCATCTGATTTAGGTGAATATCTATCCACCCATTCATCGAACTTATAGCCGGAATCCGGAAGAGCAGTAACAGTATACTCATCTAGGATACGGCGATGCTTGGTGAATTCCACATGGAACCATCCTTCATCACGTGAACCCAATTCTTTATACTGGCTACCATACTGAATACCCACTGCACCGTTCTCGAATCTTCCGGTTTGGATTTTGATCATCTTAGGTGGTCCATCAGCAAATGCAACTCCCGAAAACATTGTTAGAGTTAATGCCATCACCATAACAATAGCAAATGTTTTTTTGAGATTTTTTTTCATCTCTTAGCCTCCTATAATATTATTCGGCTTTGCCAGTGTATTAAAAGAATTTGGCAAAACCTAAATGAACTTTTATGCAGTCCATTTCGTTATTTAGGTTGCTCAATATAAAGGTAAAATATGAAATATATACCTTGATAAGTCGAATTTCGACAATAAAAGATAATAAAAGAGCCTTTTGCGCAGCAAACGCAAAAAGCTCAGTAAATCCTCTTCTATATCAAATTATTTTATATGTTCTTTTTTAAATACTCAGAAATCTCAAGCGATGTCGGAGGGCAGCCTTTACATAAATAATCACTGCAAGCACATTTACCGATACCGAGCGGTGGATTCTTGCCTTTGAACCCCTGACCGACAGCGATATTTTCATCAAAATTTTTCAGAATTCCCGTGTTTTCAAGACTGTGAAGCGACCGAAGGAGATTTCCGACACATGCCGAGCATGCTGAATCCTCTTCGATATACTTCTTAAGCCTGCTCACTTTTAAAGTATGCTTAAACTCTCCGGTTGTGGTCGGCATATTCAAAAACTCCAGCTTTTCTTCGGAGACATCGAAATCTCCGACGCCTTCTTTTGCCGATAAGCGTATATATCCGATATCATTCGGATTATGCGCCAGCAAAGAAGCGGCATAGGAATCGAGAAGCACTCTGTCTTTGCTTGCGAGCATGGTATCCATCTTTACGGGATTGCCGCCTTCTTCATAGTCAATATCCCCGTATATACCATCAGCAACGGTGAACACTTTGTCTATGACTGCGTTTAGGTATGCTATCGGAGTATGAAGCCCCAAAGCATGAAAACGCCTTTTCTCCTTGTCGGATATTATACCTTTGAGGTTTTTTAGCGAACATGTGAGAAAAGTCTGACAATGTCCTTTGATAACGGGAAGATTTACTATCAAATCGGCTTCGTATGCTCTTTTTGAAATCTCAAAATCATAACCTTTATAGCCTTTGGTGATAAATTTATCGTGTTTGGTATCGAATAACGGAATGTTATATTCTCTAGAAAGTTCTTCATAGCCGCAAGCCTTAAAGGCGCTTGGAGTATCTGCTCCAATCCAAGAGCCTTCAGCTATAGTTAAATCAGAAAAACCCTTCTCCAGAAAATAAACGATTACCGCCTTTGCGACATCAGGGTTGGTGGTCGCTCCGCTCTGCCAAGGCTTCGGTACGACAAGATTGGGTTTTAATAGAATCTTTGAATTCTTATCCAATCCTTTTTCGGGCTCTGAGCATAAGAGAAGCTCGCTTGTCATATTGTAAGCATCATCACCGTATATTACATAGAGCTTATCCATCGTTTGCTGCCTTTCTCGCTTAAAAAGCTACTCAAGCCATTCATCATATTTCTTCTTCTCTTCAGCGTCCTTTTTCTTCTTTTCCTTTTTATCCTTGCCGACGAAAAAAGCCCAGATCGGGATGGTTAAGAATACAAGCCATCCGGGGTGCCATGCGTCCCAAACAAAACCTAAAACGAAGTATATAATCGTTGCGAGTATGGGATATGGGAAAGCGACCCAATTTACTTTGCTCCTGCCGCCTTCGGTGTTTTGATATGTCCCTCCCGTTGCTTTGTTCATGCTCGCGACATTGATATCTTTGGAATGAAGCATATCATCCAAACTCAATTTATAGATTTTGGCGAGCGCAATCAGATTATCGGTATCCGGTGAAGACTCGGCTCTCTCCCATTTAGATACGGCCTGTCGGCTTACACCTATTTTCTCGGCCAACTCTTCCTGTGAAAGACCGCTCTGTCTTCTGAGCTTTGCAAGTCTCGAAGCTGTTTCAACGTTCATACTATTACCTCCATGATCTATATGAATATATGATTATTCTGAAGAACCGCTTTCTTCGTTCCCTTTGTTCTTTTTATTTTTCTCAGTGAAAAACGCCCAAATCGGAATCGTAAGGAATATAAGCCAGCCGGGATGCCAGAAACCCCAAACGAATCCCATAATCAAGAATATGACGGAAACAAGAACGGGGAAAGGGAACAAAGCCCAAACTTTTTTATCGTCTCCTTTATATTTAAGAATTTTTATTATCGAGTAGTATATTGGAATTGTCATAAAGATAAGCCAGGTCGGATGCCACATATTAAAGTATACTCCGAGTATAAAATATGCTATTACGACGATTATGGGGTAGGGGAACAGCTCCCAGAAGTTCTTTCTCTCACCATATTTTCCGTTCGTTACCCAACCTACTATATAGTAGTAAAGCGGAATAGTCATAAATATAAGCCAGGTCGGGTGCCATACTCCGAAACCGAAGCCGATACCCAAGAATACAGCTACAACGATGACGGGAAAAGGAAACATATACGCTTTCGATTTTTCCTCTTTTTTATCATTTGGCTTTTCATACCCGAAGAATTCCTCTCTCTTTGATGCGAAATCGGAACTTTCTTTATTCTTAAAACCGACGATTTCATCAATCGAGACGCCGTAGATATTCGCCAGTCCGACCAGATTGTCAGTGTCCGGCTCGGATTCTCCGCGCTCCCACTTAGAAACCGCCTGTCGGCTTATATCGAGACGCTCTGCGAGCTGTCTTTGTGTAAGACCGTTTTTTATTCGTAAATCCTCAAGTCTTTTTGCTAAATTCGTGTTCATCTTGTAGAACCTCCTTAAATCTATAAAAAGATTATACTGGTATCACAGTTGCAATTCTACCAACTTTGGTTAGAATTTTGGGCAACTATTGGTTGCATTTAACATAAAAAGCTCTTTTTTCGACTATATCACTATTATGAAGCGTAATCAATTGGTATAACGAAAAAAATCCCGAGGAGAATAATTACTCCTCAGGATTCATCAGTTTATAGAAGAATATTATATTCTAGTATGCTTTTGCAAAATACATAACTCTCTTTGCAGGCTTACCGCAATGGACACAAACTCCGCTGGCCTCTTCGCCGAAGGGCATACATCTCGTGGTCGCTCCGGTTTTGTCCTTGATTTCGTCTTCACACTCACGCTCACCGCACCATAGCCCCTTGACCCAGCAGTTTTCCTCGATACCTTTTTTAAAATCTTCGAAATTCTCTGCGCCGACGGTTTTTTCTTCGCGGAATTTCAACGCGCTTTCAAGCATACCCTTGTGTACGTCTTCCAGCATATCGGAAATCTTAGCCGACAGACCTTCCATGGATACGAATTCTTTTTCGTGGCTGTCGCGACGCACCAGAACAACGTTTCCGTTTTCGATATCTCGAGGTCCGATTTCCATTCTTATCGGAACGCCTTTCATCTCCCATTCGTTGAACTTCCAACCCGGGCTTTGGTCTCTTTCGTCGATTTCTGCTCTGATACCGCTTGCTATAAGCTCAGCTAATAATTCTCTTGCTTTTTCGGTTACGCCTTCTTTATGTGCAGCGATAGGCACAACGATAACCTGAACAGGCGCAATCTTCGGAGGTATTTTGAGCCCTCTTTCATCGCCGTGTACCATGATAACTCCGCCGATCATCCTTGTAGAAGTTCCCCAGGAAGTCTGATGAGCGTATTCGAGCTCACCGTCCTTGCCGAGATACTGTATATCAAATACTTTCGAGAAATGTGTTCCCAAATTATGCGAAGTACCCATCTGTAAAGCCTTACCGTCAAGCATCATGGCCTCCATAGTGTAGGTATGCATCGCTCCGGCAAACTTCTCTTTTTCACTCTTTTGTCCGGTTATAACGGGAATAGCCAAAACATTGTATGCGAATTCACGATATACTTCGAGCATCTTTTCCGTTTCTTCCTGCGCTTCTTCAGAAGTCGCATGTGCTGTGTGTCCTTCCTGCCATAAGAACTCAGAGGTTCTTAAGAAAGGACGAGTGGACTTTTCCCATCGAACAACATTACACCACTGGTTATATAAAAGCGGTAAATCACGGTATGATTGAATCCACTTAGAGTACATCGAACAAATTATCGTTTCGGAAGTCGGGCGAACACAGAGTCTTTCCGCAAGCTCTTCGTTCCCTCCATGCGTCACCCACGCAACCTCGGGGGCAAAGCCTTCAACGTGGTCTGCTTCTTTCTGGAGTAAGCTTTCCGGAATAAACAGAGGAAAGTATGCGTTTTTATGTCCTGTTGCCTTAAATCTCGCATCCATCTCCTTTTGTATTAGTTCCCACATTCCGTAACCGTAAGGCTTTATAACCATACACCCTTTGACATCGGAATAGTCCACCAAATCCGTCATCTTGATAACATCGGTATACCATCTTGAAAAATCCTCAGACTGAGGGGTTATGTTCTGTACAAAGCCGCTTTCTTTTTTTGCCATCTTTAAAAAATTCTCCTTAAATCAATTGAAATCTATTATACAGTATTGCGTATTCTTTTAAAAGATTAATTTACTTATTTTTGCGGAAATTCTCTCTAATCTCCTTGATTTTCTTCTCATATCCCTGGTCGGAAGGGGTGTAGTATGTTCTGTCCGCCAAATCGTCGGGCAAGTATTGCTGTTCAACGTAGCTGTTTGGGTAATCGTGCGCATATTTATATCCAACACCATTACCCATCTCCTTTGCTCCTCTGACCTGTCCATATCGCAGGTGCGGCATAACTTCAACTTGATATGAATCCTTTGCATCTGCGAAAGCTTTATCCACAGCAACACATACCGAGTTGGATTTCGGAGATTCGCATATCATTATAATCGCTTGGGCGATATTTAGCCTGGCTTCGGGAAACCCGTTATATTCAAGTGCATCCGCAGCGGCACAGGCTTGCGACATTGCGGCAGGATTGGCAACTCCGACATCTTCGGATGCATGTGCGATCATCCGTCTTACGATTATTCTCGGGTCGACTCCTGCGTGAATAAGCCGCCCGAACCAGAACAGCGCACCGTCCGAGCTCGAACCTCGAAGGGACTTGCAAAAAGCCGAAAGCATATTATAATACTCTCTGTCGTCGCATCTAATCGCTCTTTTCTGTATCGATTCCTCGGCGACGGATAAGTCTATATAGATTTTTCCCTCCTCGTTTGGGTCTGTTGTCAGAACAGCGAGTTCGATTGCATTTAATGCCGCTCTCGCGTCTCCGTTTGCGACATTTACGAGATGATCTACTGCTTCGTCAGTTATATCGATATTCTTATCACCGTATCCACGTTCATTGTCCTCTATGGTAGCGAGTACAACATTCTTTATATCCTCCTGCTTAAGTGCAAAAAACTGAAATAGTCTGCATCTGGAAACGATAGCGTTTGTCATAGCTATCATAGGGTTTTCCGTTGTCGAGCCTATAAACCGAATAATTCCCTTTTCGATAGCCGGTAAAATGCTGTCCGATTGTGCCTTGGACCATCTGTGACACTCGTCCAAAAGCAGGTATGTCGGAAGCTGGTACATCTTTAAACGGCTTTCAGCTTCTTCGATAATCTTTCGAACATCCTTTACACCGCTGGTTACAGCGTTAAGCTTTTCGAAAGCCGCCCCTGTCGTGTTTGCAATAATGTATGCCAGAGTCGTCTTTCCCGTCCCCGGAGGTCCATAGAAGATAGAGGAAGTCAGTTTATCCGCTTCGATTGCACGGCGAAGAAGCTTTCCTTTCCCGATAATATGCTCCTGTCCGAAAAACTCATCCATTGTCCTTGGACGCATCCTGTCCGCCAAAGGGGCGTTGGATGCAAGGTTGTTTTCAAATAGATCCATTGGTACTTTTCCTTTTATGAACAAACAAAAGTATTGTTTGAATAATATTTTTCCACGATAATAATATTAAGTATATTTCATTTTTTTGGTTTACACAATGGGAACAAACAAATATAATGTATGCAAGTGGTTATAAATGCTTGAAAAAAGCTGCTTGGTGTAGTACTATATCCAAGTGTTTGTGAAATAAATATCAAATAAAACAGTCCTTTATGTCAAATCTAATCCGATTGGAGGGAAAGCAATGGAGAAACGAGTACTGAATTTTTCTGCAGGACCTGCCTGCTTGCCCTTGGAAGTTCTAAAAGAAGCTCAGCAAGAATATATTTCATACGGCGGCAGCGGTATGAACGTTATGGAGATGAGCCACAGGGGTAAGGTGTTTGACGGAATAATGAAGGAAACGGAGCAGGACCTCCGTGAATTGATGGATATTCCTGATGATTACGACGTGATGTTTCTCCAGGGCGGAGCATCTTTGCAGTTCTTTATGGTACCGCTGAATCTTATGACGAAGTACAAAAAAGCACATTTCCTCCACACTGGGATTTGGGCGAAAAGAGCGATTGTAGAAGCGGGTAAGTATGCCGAAGCAAACGTGGTCGCATCTTCCGAGGATAAGACTTTTTCTTACATACCAAAGGTCGATGCTGACGTGTTTACTAAAAATGCCGACTATGTGCATATCGTATCCAATAATACGATCTTCGGTACGAAGTTTAAGGGAGTGCTTGATACTAATGGGCTTCCGCTCGTTTCGGATATGTCCTCATGCATACTGTCCGAAAAAATAGATGTTAGAGACTATTCTCTTATCTTTGCAGGAGCACAGAAGAATATCGGACCTGCCGGGGTTACTATGGTAATCGTAAAAAAAGAGTTGGTTGAAAGTGCACCTGACGACCTTCCTGCAATGCTTTCATATAAAACCCATGTTGAAAAGGACTCGATGTTCAACACACCGCCTACATATTCCATATACATGGCGGGTAAGGTTTTTAAATGGCTGAAAAAGCAGGGCGGAATCGAAGCTATGGAGAAAAAGAATGCTGAGAAGGCAGCCGTTCTATATGATCTCTTGGATTCTTCCGATATGTTCAAACCATTGGCGGCAGTAGAGGACAGGTCTTTGATGAATGTGACTTTTTCTACAGGGGATGCTGAAAAAGACAAAGCGTTTATCGAGCAGGCGACAAAAAACGATATGCTGTTTTTGAAAGGACACAGACTTTCAGGCGGAATGAGGGCCAGCATATATAATGCGATGCCGAAGAAAGGCGTTGAAAAGCTTGTATCGTTTATGAAGGATTTTGAAAATAAAAATTGATATAGTAAAAGGGGAGATGAGATGTACAAGGTAAAGACATTCAATCCGGTTTCGGGAATAATCAAGGAATACTTGAGAGAAGAGAAATATGCTGTCAATGACAGCATCAGTGGTTTTGATGCCGCTATAGTTCGCAGCGCCTCATTACATGAGGAGGTATTTGACGATAATTTGCTCGCTATCGCAAGAGCAGGAGCGGGAGTTAACAATATCCCTGTCGATAGATGCACAGACAAGGGTATCGTGGTTTTCAACACTCCGGGCGCAAATGCGAACGGAGTAAAGGAACTTGTGCTTTGCGGAATGTTTTTGGCTTCGAGAAACATCATACCTGCTGTTACTTGGGCGAAGATGCTGAAAGGCAAAGGCGATGAGGTTTTAGACCTCGTTGAAAAAGGGAAAAAGCAGTTCGCTGGACCTGAGCTTCGAGGAAAAACCTTGGGAGTTATCGGTCTGGGTGCAATCGGTGTTATGGTGGCGAATGCGGCCAGTGCAATCGGCATGGATGTTATCGGTTTTGATCCGTATATTTCTGTAGACAGTGCATGGGGACTCTCGAGAGACGTAGTTCGTGAGCACAAACTCGAAGAGCTGCTCTCCAAAGCGGATTTTATCTCTCTGCATGTTCCGCTTGTCGATAAAACAAAGGGTATTTTGAGCGAGTATGAGTTTGCGAAAATGAAAAAAGGTGTTGTTATCCTAAACTTTGCAAGAAACGGTCTGCTGAATTATGACAGCTTGTATAAAGCGTTGGAAGATGGTACAGCATCAAAGTACGTGACGGATTTTCCTAATGATAAACTGCTTTCGTACGATAATGTAATCCCAATACCGCATCTTGGTGCATCGACTCCGGAGTCCGAGGAGAACTGCGCAAAGATGGCGTCTAAGCAGCTGAGGAATTTCCTTGAATATGGCAGTATAACGAATTCAGTGAATATGCCAAGCTGCCCGGTAAGCCCTTCAGAGGATTGCAGGCTTACAATAATACACAAGAATCTACCGAACATGGTTGGACAGTTTACTGCGATTCTGGCTGAACAGAATATCAATATCGATGAGATGGTAAATAAATCAAAAGGTGATATAGCATATACAGTATTTGATTTGGATTCTGATATCGATCAGAACTTGGTGGTTAAAGTAAACGAAGTAGAGGAAGTTATCAAAACGAGACTTATTGCTAAATAGTATTCTATATTTTTGAATGTAAACATAAGAGGCGATCCCGCCTCTTTTTTACATAAAAAAAACAGCAGAGATAATGTCTGCTGTAGATTTTGTGCTTACTATTTGCCCTTAGCTATCTTGTAATATTTCTTAAAGAAAATAACAAGATAAACGATAATGGTGATTGTAACAGGAACCATCAAGTATAATGATATCATGTTGTATCCGAAGTAGTCCAGAGCAGCCATTGCTATGAACAAAGGACCGACAATCCAGCATACTATTCTAAGAAGTCTGTTTGTGTCCGCTTTGATGCTCTCGGGATAATCGTTCTTATACACAGGGCCTCTTCCTGTTATAGCAGAATAGATAGTGAAAACCCCGATTATTAGATTGATAAATGTAAACATTGATGTGAAATTATCCATAATTCTTTTTCCTTTCGTGTTTAAAAAAATATTATAACAGCTTTCGTGTCTGTTTGTATACATCGCCCGAGCCTAAGGTGATAACTAAATCGCCTTCACTCGCGTTTTTGTCCAAAAAATCGTTAATCTCTTCAAACGTTGCAATATAGTTGCATTCATTTGTGTTCGGGGTGATAGCATCCGCTAAATCCCTCGCATGGATTTCCCCTGTGTCGATATCTCGCCCGGGATATATGTCCGGAACCAGAACACTATCGGCTTTGCCGAAACTCAATGCATACTTGTCTTTCAATGTCTTAGCTCTGGTATAAGAGTTACATTGGAAAACCGTCCATAGTTTATTATGCGGATATTTTGATGCAGCATCCAAACATGCGCTTATTTCGTTTGGGTGATGTGCATAATCGTGTATAATCTTTACACCGTTTTTCGTACCCATATACTCAAATCTTCTGCCCACAAGCCTATATTGCAAAAGGGCTTTCGCAGCAGTCACAATATCGATACCGAATATCTCATGGCATATGGTGAATGCAGCCAAGGCATTAGCCATATTGTATGCACCGGGAACTTCCAAGGTTATTCTGCCGAAAGTCTTAGTACCCTTTACAACGTCAAAACTGGGGAATCCCATATCGGAATACTCGATATTTTTTACGGTATATCCGTTGTTTTCAACCAATCCATATTCCATAACATCATACTTTTCATCCTTTAGACGATATGAAAGCTCGTCGTCCTTTGAAAGGAAAAGCTTACCATCGCTCGGCATAAGATTTACAAACTTAACAAAGGTCTGATAGATCTGCTCTATATCAGTATAATAATCCAAATGATCATCATCTATGTTGTTGACCAAAACATGTGTCGGCGAGAGCTTTAAAAAGCTTTCAACATACTCACAAGCTTCGGTTATGAAATACTTCTTTGTTTTTCCGAGCTTAACACCGCTGCCCAAGAAATCCACCATACCGCCTACATGCACGGTAGCGTCGATATTCGCATATTCGATTATGAGAGCCGCCATAGAAGTGATGGTCGTTTTCCCGTGGCATCCTGCAATACAGATCACGTTTTCATATTCGTTAGAGAGCAAGCCCAGAAGCGAAGCTCTGTCTATCATAGGTATATTTAATTCGGATGCTCTTTTGCGCTCAATGTTCTCCGGCTTTATCGCTGCTGAATATACACAGAGAGCAGCGCCCTCTACGTTCTCTGCAGAATGACCGATTTTTACATCCATGTTTTCGCTTAACAGTTTTTTCGTAAATACAGATTCGTTCAGGTCGGATCCGCTGACATGGTATCCGATGTTCTTCAATATCAAAGCAAGGCCGCTCATACTGCAGCCGCCGATTCCGATAAAATGAATCTTTCCGTTTATAAACTTACTTAAGTTGGTAACTTCCATCAATTTTCCTCAATTTTACTGTAATTTGAATAATCATATATAATAAATCATGCTATATTATCATAAAAACAATCAGAATACTAGATGATTATACTCTAACAATATGCATTTTATCAACGAAAATATTATGCATTTGGCATATTTAATATTTTTTTGTTAACTCGTCTGCGGCTTATTGCTGATGATGACATAAGAAAACCGGCACCGCATAGAAGGATGCCGGTAGTTTTTAGAAAACAATTTTACTATCTATACAGCATTGTCTTTTTTCGCTTGTCTGCTTGAAAGATAGAACAATACCGAACCGATTATGAAAATTACCAGTACACTCAAAACTCCATATGGAGTAGCGGCCTTGCTAACTAAATCCTGCGCCATATCCGGATTATTCCGTTGGATGACTTTTGATGCCCAAACACCAACTGCACCGAAAAGCACTGGACCTAAGATTGCGGAGAACTTTCCGAAAATCTCGAAGAAACCAAAAAACTCATTAGAACGCTTCGGATCGGGGATCATCCTGCCGTACAACGAACGGGATAATGCCTGAATACCGCCTTGGCTTGAAGCCACTGCAGCAGCCAATGCCCAGAAGTGCCATGTTTTTGAGATCCCGAATGCCATAAAGCATATACCAACGTATACAGCGATACCGACACCGATCATTTTTCTTGCACCAAACCTCTTTGCAAGATTTCCATAAAGCACTGCAAATGGGAATGCAAGAATTTGCACCATCAACAGAGCGAGCATCATTTGTGTCGTATCTATCCCCAAAGATGTACCGTATGCGGTTGACATGAAGATGATGGTATTAACTCCATCAATATAGAAGAAATATGCCAGCAAGAACAAGAACATACTCTTATATTGTCTGATATGTGCAAGAGTTTGGAAAACACGCTTGAATGATTTCCCAACCATACCCGGCTGTCTTTCGATAAAGTGCTGTTGATGAACGTTTTTAAACATCGGAATGGTAAACACACCCCACCATATGCCCGTAAGTGCAAACGAGATAGCCATTGCAAAATTCATTGGAATCAACAGTTGCAGGACTAGAAAGATGACAAATGGTATTGTGGATCCGCCGATATACCCAAGCCCGTACCCCCATGAAGAAACCTTGTCCATCCTGTCCTTTGTCGTTACGTCGGTTAAAAACCCATCATAGAATATGTTTGCACCGGCAAAAGCAAAGAGACTCAATGCATACAAGCCCAAAATCAGCTGCCATTTCGGAGCGAAAGGCATCCCAGTCAGTGCAAGACATGCCATAACTCCAAGGGCGACAAAAAAAGCGAACATTTTCTTCTTAAGGCCTTTGAAATCACCCAAGGTTCCGAGTATCGGAGCCAAAAGAGCGATGACTAATTTCGCTGCGGATGTGATGGAACCCCACCACCCCATAGCAGAAGCGTTGTTATCGAATAATGTCATGAAAAAAATAGGCAGTATGGTCACAACTACGATAGTGTGTGCCGAGTTTGCCCAATCATACATCATCCAAGATTTTTCTTGTTTCGTAAATTGTTTTAACATAATTATCTTAACTCCATCCATATAATGTTTCCATTATATATCATATACCGTCATATTAACATAGTGAATTTTACTCACAGCGTAATTTGCCTTGCAAGCACATATCATGTAAAGTATAATCAAGCAAGATAAATAAACGATAAGGAATGCTTAAATATATATGGAATTTTATTTTTCTCCGCTCTTTTCCGGTTCGTCCGGCAACTCGCTTTTTGTAAAGGCGGGCGGAGTAAACGTTTTGATAGATGCCGGTGGAACAGGGGCGCAGATGGAGTCTGCCTTGCGGGCTGTGGATGTGGACTTGAATGAGCTTGATGCGATACTGATAACACACGAACATTCGGACCATATAAAAGGTGCGGGAATTTTGAGCAGAAGATATGATTTGCCGATATTCGCAAACCATGCAACATGGAGAGCGATGGAGACAAAACTCGGGAATGTCGAGGACAGAAATCGCAAGGAATTTAATCAGAGCTTTTTTCTAAAAGACCTTTTGGTCGAACCATACAGCGTACCGCATGATGCGGCGGATCCTGTCTGTTTTTCTTTGAGCCATAACGGAATCAAACTCTCCTCGGTGACAGACCTTGGGCACTATACGAAAAGGCTTCTTACAAAGCTCGAAAACTCAAATGTTGTGCTTTTGGAATCCAACCATGATGTTGAGATGCTGAAACACGGAAGCTATCCCATGTATCTGAAAAGAAGAATACTTGGAACAAGAGGGCATCTGTCCAACGATATGGCAGCAAAAGCGGCTTATGACCTGGTCACACTCGGTGTGCGGGGGATTATGCTTTCGCATTTGAGCGAGCATAACAACACGCACTCCCTGGCATATAGGACTGTTGAATCCTATCTGAAGAAAAAGGGTGTAAAAACAGGCAAGCACGTTGCACTCTCGGTATTAAAAAAGGAATGCGATGCATTTATGTACAGGATTGGCGGAGACAATGGCTAAGATCGGCGTGATTTCGACAGGTAAGCTTAAAACGGATTATTATAAAAGCGCATGTGATGATTATTCGAAAAGAATAAAAAGATATGTTTCTTTTGAATCGGTCGAGATTAAGGAAGAGCTGCTGTCGAAAAACCCCTCCGAAAAGGAGATTGAAAATGCAAAAAAGAAGGAAGGGCTAAGGCTTTTGGAAGAAGCGAAGAAGTTCGATGCTTTTTACTGCCTTGATATGAAAGGAAAGAAGCACACTTCGGAAAGCTTTGCCGAAGTTTTGGAATATGATTTTGGAAACGGAAAGAACAGTATAGCTTTCTTGATCGGAGGTTCAAACGGGCTTTCGGCGGAAATTATTAAATCTGCCGACGGTGTAATTTCCTTTTCCGATATGACTTTTGCGCATCATCTGTTCAGGGTGATGCTGTATGAGCAATTATACAGAGCTTTTACGATTATGAACAATGAAAAATATCATAAATAGATGGGAAGAAATATGTATACGACAGTAATTTTTGATTTGGACGGAACTTTGATAGACTCGGATTATTTCAATATGAAGAGCCTGCAAAAGGCGATTTTAAATGTCGAGGGAAGAGATTTGCCCTTTGATGAAGTGAAAAGATTCAGCGGGGCGCCGGGAATGACAGTGCTTGATATGCTCGGCGTAAAAAAAGTGGATGAGACCTTTAAGGAATGGGACGAGGAGTTCTTTCGGATGAAAGGGAGAGCGGATTATTTCGAAGGTATGGAGGATACCCTTACAAAGCTTAAAGAAAAAGATATATTTATCGGTATAGTGACTTCCAGAGAAGAGAGCGAGTACGAAGCGTTTTTCTCGCACCTAAATCTATATGAGAAATTCGATAGATTGGTGTTCTCGTCGGACACGGTAAACCACAAACCGCACCCCGAGCCGCTCTTGAAGTTCTTGGAGCTTTCGGGCAAGGAAAAAAAGGGAGCGATATATATCGGAGATACTGTTTTTGACAGGGATGCCGCGATGAATGCGGGTATCGATTTTGCGCTTGCCGGATGGAGTCTGCACGATGTTAAATGCGATATCGTGCTTGAAAAGCCAAAAGATATATTGGATATGGTATAGAAAAAGAGCCATGATAGAACGAGAATAAAAAAACGATTGTAAAACGCAATAACATCTGTTATAATGCGCTAGATAGTGCCTACTTTGCTTTGGCAAAAAGTCAAAGCCGATAGTCCATAAGGGAGGTGAAAGGCTATATGAAGCAATATGAATGCATGTACATCTTAAAGCCTGGTTTGGAGGACGAAGCGAAGGATGCTTTGATCAAGAAGTTTTCTGATATCGTCACATCAAACAAAGGTGAGATTGTAAAGATTGATGAATGGGGCAAGAAAAGGCTCTCATACGCAATCAACTACATCGAAGATGGATTCTATGTCTTGATGTACTTCAAGTCCGGACCGGAATTACCGTCCGAGCTCGAAAGAAACTTTAAGATTTCCGATGACATTTTGCGCTACATGGTTGTTGTTGACCGTACCGCATAAATAGAATTGATTATTTAGTAATTTTACGAAAGTAGGGTGAAAATATGAATCAAGCCCATTTGATAGGAAGACTTACAAGAGACCCCGAACACAGACAAACACCAAACGGTGTTTCCGTTTGTACATTCAGTATCGCTGTTACAAGAAAATTCAACAGGGATGAAGCGGACTTTTTAAACATCGTGACATGGAGAGGCTTAGCTGATAACTGCGGAAAATATCTTACAAAGGGTCAACAGGTTGGTGTTAGTGGAAGAATCCAATCGAGAAGCTATGATGGAAACGATGGTAAAAAGCGCTATGTTACCGAAATCGTAGCTGATGAAGTGCAGTTTTTGTCCTCGCCGAACCGCAAAAGCGAAGGCGCAGACAATCCGCCGCAACCGGACGATGCTCCGCCGGCAGCAGAAGAGCTGTTTGGTGCGGGAGCAGGTACATTCACTCCGGTCGATGATGACGATCTTCCGTTTTAATTTTTGATAAGGAGGACACTTTAGTGGCTGAAGACAGACAAAGAGGCCCGGTTAGAAGAAACAATAACCGAATGAGAAGGCCGAGAAGAAAAGTATGTATGTTCTGCAAAGACAAAGTTGAGTTTATCGATTATAAAGACGTAAACAAACTTAAGAAATATATAACAGAGAGCGGTAAAATCTCTCCGAAGCGTGCAACAGGCACATGTGCAAGACACCAAAGAGAGCTGGCTATTGCGATTAAAAGAGCAAGAACGGTTGCTCTGCTGCCGTATACTTCTGATAACTAGAATTTTTAATGAGGCTGATGATTTAAATCATTCATCGGTCTCTTTTTATTTTAAAAGAGGTTAAGAGATGGGAAGATTAAGCGAGAACAGCACCCTAAAAGAACTGCTCGGCGACAAAAAAGCAAAGGCAGTCTTAAAAAAACACTTCGGGAACATAATTGAAAGTCCGCTTGCTAAAAAGCTCCAAGATAAAACCCTCCGAGAGGTATATATCGCTCTGCCCGCAAAGTTCAGCAAAGAGGAGTTTAAAAGGGTTATTGAGGAGCTTGGGGAGCTGTCTGTTAATGATTAAGACTGTAAATCAATATATTCTATATGGTGAGTATAATGGTTCGAGAGATGTTGGGGTTAGAAATATTAACTTGTAAATAAGTAGTAGTAAAAAACATTACTAAATGTGGATAGAATATAAATGGTTACAAATATTAATAATGAAAACGCCTATAAAAGCTGGGAGCATTTTAAAATATCTATGAAAAGATTTCTTCCTCATAGAGCTAAAGAGCCTTATATTTATAGAGGCCAAGCTAATAGAGAGTGGAAACTTGAATCATCGCTATTGCGAATACTCCAAGGGAATACTAGCTCTGTTAAAAAAGCTCTGAGTTTTGAGTTGTATTTGACTAATTTATTTATCAATAAGGGTGAAGACCATTTGAGAAATATAGGCAAATCAAAAGCAAAAACGGACATCCTTATGGCATGGGAATTGATGCAACACTATGGAGCGCCTTCAAGATTACTTGACTAGTCTCATGATCCCTACACAGCTATTTTTTTTGCATGTTCTGATTTAGAAGAAACGGATGGTGCTTTCTTTATTTTTTCTATAGGAAATCTGCAATCATCACAGTTTATTGATAATCACCCAAAAATATCAATAAATGAACATTACGATGAGCTTTTGAAGAGTCGGGATAAAACATTTTTTTTAAATCTAAACGCATCATTAAATGGAACTGAGCATAAAGAATATATTTCATCAATTACTGATCCTATACCTACTAATCGGATGATAAATCAACATGCGGAATTTACAATAAGCACAGAAATTTTAGAACCACATGATATT